>Ga0326728_10006317_pt1 | contig 32023 bp, 35 predicted proteins | sample MB3enrmetagenome_FD_207602 | JGI IMG/M metagenome (GOLD analysis project Ga0326728, IMG submission 207602) | Lab enriched peat soil microbial communities from McLean, Ithaca, NY, United States - MB31MN | ecosystem: Environmental > Terrestrial > Soil > Wetlands > Peat | place: USA: New York... | reverse complement strand
ATACGGCGCAAACAGGGTCGAAACGGGCTCGTTCTGCGCCGATAGGTCTTGGTATGGAATCGGAAAGTATAGCGTAGAATCTTGGCCCCGACAATCCCTTTCGAGACTCGGTAGGTGCAATAGTACACTTTCACTCAACCGCGTGTAGCCACAGGTTCAACGCAAGTGAGTCACACGATCCATTCGCCGCTGCGCCGCTTACGGGCAACATTCAGCAGGTAGTCGTCCATGGTCGCCGCGGCATCAGGGTCGAAGCAGTGCTTTGCGCCCGAAACGTCCTGTTGGTCGCCGAGGACGAGCCGCTCGTTCTTGGCCACTCCGGCAAGAATGGTGCGTGCAGACTGTTCCGGGGATTGGGCGCCCGGAGGTGCTTCTTTGCCTTTCCAGATTGCGGTAACGACGGTGCCCGGGGTAGCGGACGTCACACGAATACTCTCATCCCATAGTTCGTATCGGAGGGCGAGCGTCAGCCCGTTGAGCGCTGCCTTCGTGGCCGAGTACCTCGTCTGGTAGGCCATCGGCGCGAAAGCGATGCCGGAGATGGTGTTGACGATATGCCCGCTGCCCTGCTTGCGCATTATCGGCAGCACGGCGCGGATTCCGTAAAGGGCCCCGTAGAAGTTCAGGGCGAACGCCTTTTCCCAATTGTCATTCGTCTGTTGGTCGAACGGCCCTGAGAGGCCGGCCCCCGCATTGTTGAACAGGATGTCGACTCCCCCACCGAACTCGGCGGCTCTTTGAATCATTCGTTGAACATCTTCTTCCTTCGTGATATCACAGTGGATGCCGAGCACCTTGCCCGGATAGGCCGAGTTCAGCCGCGCGGCCTCCCGATGGAGGTTCTCGTCATTGAAGTCAGCGAGGACGACTCGCTTCGCTCCGTAGGAAAGCATCGTCTCTGCAAGGGCTAAGCCAATGCCGGATGCGCCGCCCGTCACGACGGCGACTTTGTCTTTGTAGTACTCGTTTGGCTGAGTCACGACCGATCGACGCCTCGTTTCATTCTTCTAGGAAAACCGGTCTCAAAACAATTCCTCCTTCTTGGCTGCACAACTATCCGAGAGGTGGGATTCGAAGATTTCATCGGAGCCCCCGCTGGGCATCCCCTTTGCAAAGGGGTGGGTTCTTTGAGGGGGTCGCGGCGCTCACCGCGCTCTCGGTTCCACATGCGCTGATTGCGGTCAGGTCATCGGTCGTGCGCGTCGCCCATTGAGGTCACGTTTCCGCGAGTCCGTTGATGTCGAACTCGTTGCCCTCCGGGTCCAACATCGCCACGGCGTAGTGGTTGATTCCCTTCTCAAACAGGGCATGGATCCGCGTCGCACCGAGGCGGGACAGTCGGGCCGCTTCGGCCTCTACACGCTGCTTGCGAGTCTCAAAGGGGACGTTTCGGCCGCCGCTCACTCCGAGGTCGAAATGCACCCGGTTCTTGACCGTCTTGGTTTCGTCAACCACCTGAAACCAGATGGGGGGACCGTGCCCGGAGGGGTCAATCAGGCGGTCGGGACCCGAGCCGAGTTCGTCCTCGGGTACCCCCATGTCTCTCCAGTAGTCGTCCCAAGTCCCGAAGCCTTTCGGGGCAGGCGCGATTTCGTACCCGAGTGCACTCGCCCAGAACTGACACATGAGGGCTGGATCCTTACAATCAATCACGACTTGGAACTTTACAGCCATCTTTCGCTCCTGCTATCGCCCTCGTGGTTCGGCATCTGCGCTCATCGCGGTCCGCGCCCGAACGCGCGCGTCCTTCATGAACCCTACGCGGCCACCGCAGCCAAGTCTCGCGTAGTAAATTACTGCAGGCGGAAAAGGGCTGGTTGTCTGCCATGCGGCAATCGGGTCGGCCGCTCGCGCCGTTTTCTAACGAGGGGGTTGTGTGAGGGGGAGGGACCTCCGATCGGGCGTGGCGGCCGCCTCCGGGCACTCGACTAGAATCCGAAGATTCGTTCTATGCCTGACCCCGGCACTACCTTTGCAAAGGGGTGGGATTCGGGTAGAGGGGATATAACGTCGAGTTGTATCCGCCCTGAGGCGCTACCATGCCCCATCCGAATGAGACACGAATCAGGGACACCTTCGCAGCGTTCATGCGAGGCGATGTGAAACCCGCCCAGAGCCTCTTCGACCCCAACGTCGTTACGCATGTGTTGCGCCACGGGCCTTCGTCCGGCGACCTGAAGGGGCTTGATGCGTTCCTCACCTGGGGAGCCAAGCTCTCCGAGCTGAGCGGGGGGACCTTCAGTGAAGAACTCTTGGACGTCGTCGCCGACGACAACTCGGGGTTCCAACGGGGCATTTTCCGAGCAACCCGCAATGGGCGTTCGATTGAGGACCAAAGCGTGAACGTCTACCGGTTCGACCGGGGTCGGATCGTGGAGACCTGGGTATTCTTCGGGAACCCGAGCGGGTTCGACGATTTCTGGTCCTAGACCCTACGTTGCGCCGTTTGCAAGCGCTACCCGGCACCGGGCAAAGGTGTCCCTTTTAGACTCCCTACCCGGTCCGACTCAACTGGAATCCTTCGGTCTCCGCCTCGCTTGAAGTAATTCGATCCAGATTCCGTTCGGGTCCTTCACGAAGGCCTCATTCCAGCCTACCTCCTCCCCAATCTCCTTCGGGCGGACCGTGACCTCGACCCCTCGCCTCTCGAGTTCTTCGACAGCCTTGGCCAGGTCGTCGCATTCAAACGCCAAGTGATCGAGGTCCTCTCCGTTCGAGTAGGGAGACCCGAACTTGCTCCCGGCCCCATACCAGTTGAGCTCCAGAAGCTGCGTCGACCCAGGGCTGCGGAGGGTCACGACCTGGCCCTCGGTCGGGGGCGTCGGCTGGAGAGGCTCGACCACCTGCATTCCCAGGATCTCGGTGTAGAAACCAAGCGAATTCTCGATGTTCTTCACGCGAATCCCGGTGTAGGTCATCCTGAACGGCATGGGAGGACGCGAACCGCCGTCTCCATTAATCGTGTCTCCCGGCGCTTTTGCGGCCGGCTCGGGGCGTCCCGTCGCTAACGGAGCGATCTCCACCCGACGAATGGGACCTCTACGAACTGGCCCGGGCATAGTGAAGGAGAACCGTCCCGTCCATGAGGGGCCGCGCCTCAATCAACTTGAAGTCATGTCTACCCGGCGCTCCGCGGGGAACCACATCCTCGTCGTGGTCCGGGTTGCCTACCACACGGAACAGTGGCTTTCCGCGTCCCACGAGGCTGGGAAACATCGTGATGAAAATCTCGTCCACGAGATCCCGTTCCAAGAAGGATTGGGCGAGTCTGGGACCTCCGCCCAAGACGATATCCTTCCCCGGTAGCGACTTGAGTCGGGCAACCTCCTCATCCAAGTCCCCTCTGACGATTCTTGACTTCGGCCAGTCGGCCGACTTGAGCGTTTTCGAGAATACGACCTTCTCCGCGCGATCGGCGAACCGCGAGAACTCCTGCATGAACTTCCCCGCGGACGGCTCGTTCTTCCAGCGGGGCCAGAAGCCGGCCCACTTCTCGTAGGTTAGCCGACCCAGGAGAAGGGTATCGGTTGAATCCATTCGGGAGTTCCACATCGGTGGTCCCTCGCCGCCAGGGGTCGAACCGGCGTCCTCGCCGTCGTCGGGAAACTCCGCGACACCGTCAAGGGTCATGAACATCAGCATCAGCACTTTCCTCATGGGCGACCGCTCCGATAGAGGGTGGAAGTCTCGAGATATAAAGAGACGTAAAATCGTTCGGCTACTCCCTCTATTCGCCCCCCAGCCCCACCCTGGTACTGCCGGCGGGCCGTTGGGGCTTGCGCGTGGGTGCAATCGCGGTCTCAAGGCGACGGTCAGGTAGCGGATTCGAAGGACTCTTCAGTGCCCCCCTCCGGCAGCCGCCGGTGCGGTCCGCAGCGGCGCGAGCCTCGGCTGTGCCTAGTACACCTTTGACCGGTGCGCGAACCGCGTGAAAGTGACCGAGTCGCGTTCCAATTGATAGATACCTCGGTAGTCACCGACTCGGAGCCGCCACATTCCCTTGAGCCCCTTTAGGGGTCGGATGTCGGCTCCCGGGCGAGGGCGACGGGGGTCGTGACGAATCTCCTCAATTGCTAGCGCGAACCGTTTTTGGACGGCTCGATCCAGACCTTCGAACTCCTTCTCGGCGCTCCGAGTGAGGAGGATCCGAATGAGCGGCACCGTTCAAAGCTTCAGGCGAGACTTGACTTTGGCCCAGTCAACCTTCTCCTCTTCATGCAGGCGACGCAGGTGTTCCTGAATGAACACGGCGGGGGGAACGTCGTCCATCAGGTCGTTCAGGACCTGGTCGAAGCTCGACCCGCCGGTTTTGTAGCCGCGAAGGCGATGGAGTGTATCGGCTTTGACCGGGACGGTCGTAATCTGGCCGGACATTAATGAAGCTAACGCTTTTAATCATATTAATGATTTGTCGTGCCACGGACCCGAGGGGCCCCTACCATTCCGCCGTCCCGGATCGGAACCTTTCTGCCGATTCCCCGCCGAGCACTACCTTTGCAAAGGGGTACCTTCTCAACGGGCGCGCGACCCAACGGAATGCCGCCGGACCTGGACCTCACCGATCTGGAAGGTCGGTCGAAGCTTTCGGGACCCGGTCAGTAGGAGGGACCTCCACAAACCACCCCGGTCCTTCTTTCGGGTTGCTCAAAACATTCCCCCGGAGCCCCTGGCCCACCTCACGTCAGTCGGGAGATTCAGCTTCGTAAGCATCGACCGGAACCTCGGATCGTCCCGAAAGCGATCCCAGGCTCGCAAGTGATAGTCGTACCAGAGAGACTCGTCCCCGGATTGATAATCGCGTTCCAGCCATTCGAAGGCCTTTTCTCTCTCCCCGAGCGCGGCGTAGAGGAGGGCTATCTGTGACGGGGGCACGTAGTTGGTCCGGGCGGCTTCCTCCAATTCCGCCACCAGCTGTCGCACTTCCTCAGGCCTGCCAAGCATGTTCCAAAGGAGCGCCCTGTTGCGCCGGTCGTACGCGCTGACCGGTCCGGCCGAGCGTTCTACTTCCTTCTGTGCGTCGTCCATCCTCCCGGCGTAGGCGTAGAGAAAGCCTAGGGTGATGTGAGCAATCGGGTCCCTCGGATGGCTATCCCGTCTCTCTTCCGCAGAAGCTAGTGCCTTCGTGAACTCTCCGCTCATGTAGTATTGCCAAATCAGAAAGTCGGATGCACGCTCGTCCAAAGGGTCAAGCTCAATCGCGATTCTGTAGTGTTCTAGCTGCTCTTCGAACCTATTGACCACCCCTAGAAATGTGGCGTACCACGTGTGAGCGGAAACGTTGCTGGGATTGAGCGATAGGGCCAAATTGAACTCTCGTTCGGCGATTGCCCAGTGGTGGTCTTGCTGAAGCGCGAGGTTACCCAGCGCAGTGTGAACGTCGGAAGAGTTCGGGTCGAGCTCGAGTGCTTTGGCGATGAGTTCCTTGGCGCGAGGGAAGGCCTCGCGAGCCGGTAACGTGGTGCAGGCCGACCCGATGTAGAGGTTCGCCAGCTGGGAGTATGTTTGAGAAAAGTTCGGGTCTTCCCGCAATGCGGCCTCGAAGGAGTTCATCGCTTCGGCGTATCCTTCGACGGCGTCAGCTCGGCGAAGCGCATGGATTCCTTTCAGATAGAGGTTGTACGCCGCAAGGTTCGAGGTGGGGTTCTTCCGGAGCGACGCGTGTTGAGGCCCGAGTAACTCGAGCCGAAGCGCCTCCGCCGTTCGTTCGGCGACCTCCGTTTGAATCGCGAACACGTCGTCGAGCTCGCGATCGTAGTTGTTGGCCCAGATGTGATCCTGGGTGGTGATATCGATGAGCTGCACCGTGATCCGGAGTCGGTTGCCCGCTTTCCGCACGCTGCCTTCCAGCACCGAGGAGACGCCGAGCTCGGCGCCGATCTGGGAAACGGTCTTCGTTGTGGACTTGTACTGACCTACTGAGGTGCGCGCGATGACCCTGAGGTCCGGGATTTTAGAGAGTGCGCTGATCAGTTCCTCGGTGAGGCCATCGGCGAAGTACTCGTCTTTCGGGTCCGGGCTGATGTTGGCGAGGGGAAGAACCGCAAGACGAGCCCGGGAATCACCTCGCGATGGAGCTTCGGGAGCCTCCCAGGGCAGGGTCACTCGGTAGATGTCGAGGGGGAGGAGGACGTGCTTGAGGGCCGTCGGGGCGAGCTTCTCGAGACGGTTGGGAATTTTGTTCCGGACCTGGTCGAAGACTTGACCCGAGATGCAGATCCCTCCCGGGGGCGCCAGCGGCTGGATCCGGGAAGCGATATTCACCGCATCTCCGAAGATGTCGCTTCCCCGCTCCTCGACGTCCCCGAGGTGAATCCCGATGCGGAGCTGAATGGGTGTGACCCCTCGTTGCGAGTTACGCTCCTGCAGATGCTGATGGATGTCGATCGCGCATTGAACGGCTCGCAGGGCGCTCTCGAACTCGACCAGGAACCCGTCGCCCGTCGATTTGATCTCGCGTCCCTTGTGGGTCTTGAGAAGGGGACGAACGAGCCTCTCCTGCTCCCGCAGTAACTTCAGGGCGCTCGCTTCGTTAGTCTGAGCGGACGCGGTGAACCCCACCATATCGGTGAACATGATGGCGGCGAGCCGCCGGGTCGCGGCCACGACCCAGAAACCGTCTCCGTTAGATTAAGGCCCGGTCCGCAGGGCCGCCAGCGGCAGCCCGTTCGAAACGGGCCTGTTTCCTAGCGAGAAGCCATCGTCCCGACCCTCCGCACTGATTTCTAACGAGGGTGTTGTGTAACGGGGGGTCCCTCTATTAGGCTCGGAAGTCGCCTAAGAGCTCCGGTATAGAATCGGAAGAATTGTTCTGTGTCTGGCCAAGGCACCTGCCTTTTCGTTCGAATCCCAGAAAAGGGTGGTTGTTGCGGATTAAGCGTTACACTGGCATAGAATCCGAACTTTCGTTCCAGGCATGGCCCCGGCATAGAAATCACTTCCAATGTCACCTTCGGCACTCCGCCCGGTGCCGATCGCCCTTAGGTCAGCGGCCGCGCGCGACCCACGTCAAACTGCGGTCGCGCTCGGCCGTCGAACGCACCCTGCGGATGAGGTTCAGGGTAGTGACGAAGCTCTCGAAGCAGGACGGGGATTCGATACGCCCCGGAGGAGGCGCCGCGATCCCTCGCCTATCTGGGAACTGTGGCAAGGATTAGGCAAAAGCCGTCGCCACCTTGGACAGCGACCCCCGGCATCCCTTCGATGAAGGCAGCTTCTCCCGCTTCGATGTCCTTCTGATCCACGGTGCCTCGACCCGACATCGCATAGAGGACGGCCCGCCGATCGGAGCCGACCCTGCGGACGGTCGTGGCCTCGTCCGTGAACTGAAGCTCATGGCACTCGAGTCCAGCAGACGAGACCATCGGAGCCCGGGGACCCACGATGGGGCGAACACGCACCGTGTCCTCCTCGATCGTTGGCGCCTGGGGGCTAATCGATTGGAGTTGGGGGGCACCGGTGGAGGCTGCGGGTAGAGCCAACACTAGGTTGAACCAACGGATCGTCCCGCCTGTGCCAGGGCTTACGCGGTGGCTCACCCGCCCCCGAGCGGTAAGAAGCCGTCCGCTCCCGCGTTGGAGGGGCTCGATGGATCCATCCTCGAGCTGATAGGACGCGAATCCCTCAGTCACATAGGTCAGGACCTCCTCAGATTCGTGGGCGTGTGCAGGGAGTTGCCGTGCCCGGTTCGCAATGCTCTCGGCGACGCGTCGAAAGGGGCTCCAATTCGGTTGGGTGGGCGTCGGGACCAGCAGGCGCGTCGTCACAACGGTGGTCTCGATCTCCCCGGGGATGACGCGGATGGAACGGGGATGGGCGGACGTTTCCATGAACGGTCCCGAAAGTGTCCCGGGTGTTAAAGCGACCTCTTGAGCGTAGACAGGACTAGTCGTGCATCGACCCTTGGGACGAGTCCCCCGTTCGATGCGTCCTCGCGGTCCCGGCCCCGGTCGCGCGCGCCCCAGACCGAGGTCGCTCCGGCGGTCGAGTTGGGCGTTCTCCCGTACCGGCGTCGAGGAGGCCTCCCGATAGGAGTTCCGCCAGTCGATCGATGCACAGGACGTCGCTGTCGGCGAACAGTCGCGGGTCGGTCTCGGGGTACATCCCCTTCGGATAGGAGGGCCAGAGTCCCCGGTACAGCACTGCCCCGCAGCCGGCGCGCTGCGCCCCTTCCACGTCCAACTCCCATCGGTCGCCCACATGGAGAAGTTCGTGGGGCGGAAGGTCCAATCTTCGGGCAGCCTCTCTGAAGATCTCTGGATCGGGTTTCGCTCGCCCGACTTCGCACGACGTGATGATGTGTCGGAACGATACGCCGAGGCGGGTGCGGAGGAATCCTTGCCAGAACGCCTCATCACGCGTGGTGTTGGTGATCGCGACGACGGGGAACTTCCGCACCGTCAGGACTCGGATCAACTCGACCGCCTCGGGGTTAGCCGTCGGGGCATTCTCGTCGGAATCTTCGGCGACATAGCCGCGCCCGACGGTCCCGGCCGACAAGACAACCTCGGCCCCCAGGCGCTCCGCGTACGCTCTCACCAGCGCCTCGGGATTCACCGTCAGGGGTCCTTTGCCTTGGGCGTCGAGACGGGAGTGGACCGCTTCGACAGCGGTCTCGATTTCCATCGCGGTAAGAGAGTGGCCGTCGGCGGCGCGTAGGATCTTGCTGAGGGCCCGAAGGCGGTTGGCTCGTGTCCGTTCCATGGCCTCAGGTCCGTGATAGATGGTGGTGAACCAGAGGTCGAGCGACAAGGCGTGAAATGGACCGCCGAATTTCACGGATGGACGAAAGTTCTCCTAGTGATATATCGAGCGCGAGTCCGCGGAAGGGATCTGAGAGGCAGTCGCCCGCATTCGCCGCGCTTCTCCCGGTCGGTCATCGATCACAAATGCCCTCCACCTGCGGGCCTTCCGGGTGACCAGGGGCGACGGTACGGAACCAGAAGATTGGTTCAACACGTGCCCTCGGTATCTCTCGGAGTTCGTACGGTCGGCGAAACGGATCGGCGAGACGTCCGAGATCCGCACTCGGAGGATGAGCGTGATTCGGTTGTTCGAGCCCGGTATGCTGAGGACGGCGCGGAATCGCTTCAGGCTTTGCGGCCCGTCATGAGCAGGGCTCCGCTCGAGTCTCGGAACATCTCCAGCGCCTCCTCGGGGACCTTCGCGGCTCGGGCGTAGGCCTCGAGGTTCGGTTCCTCGACCTCGACCCCCACGAACCCCGCCTCTTGGCCAATCTCTTCGAACTCCGCCTTCTCGTAGAACCGGATGCGGGAAGCGAAGGGCTCGGGTGCTGCGGGTGTCCCCCTGAGAGCAGCGGTGCCCCCGAAGATCGCGATCCTTCCACCGGGACGGAGGGCTCGTCGGATCTCTTTCAGAGCCTCCACGGGGTCCGGCAGGAACCCGATCACTCCCGTCATGACGGCGCACGTGAAGGAATCGTCGGAGACGGGAAGCGGGTAGGCGTTCCCTTCGAGGACCGTGAGGGTTCCCGATGCGACCGCGTCCCGGTTCTGCGCGATCGTCAGCCGGACCATCTCGGGGCTATGATCGATAGCGGTGGCGCGACAGCCGCTTTCCAGAGCTTTGTGCATGAACGCCCCTCCTCCGCACCCGACCTCCAGGAGGTTGTCCTCGGCGCGGAGGGCGAGGCGATCCAGGATCAGGAGAAAGTTTGGCCAGTGGAAGATGGGATTCGCGTAGGTTTCCCGAGCTCTCGGGCCCGTTGGACGACGAACCCGACGGTCGGTCAGCCAGTCGCCCACGCCTTCGGGAGAGATCGCGTAGAAGAGAGGGGCGAGCGCGGCGCTGCCGAACCAGCCGGCGAGGTCCCCCGCTTCGTCGGCCAGAAGACCGCCCCAGCCACGAATCTCGAACAGGACTCGCGTCCCCTCCGGAGCCGCCTCGAACCGAAGTTCGACGTTGGCCTGTTCCTCTCGCTTCCACGGAGCCGCATGCCACTCGAGCGCCAGCCTCCGGCCCGGCTCCCATGCGGTGACCTTTCCCACCTCCTCTCCCCGCTGGGCGATCCGGCCGCGAGCACCGGGTTCGAGGGACAATCCCCTGCGCGAAAGGGCATCTCGCAGGTCGGCCACGACCGCCTCGAAGGCCTCGGACGGGGGGATCGCGACATCCAGCGTAGTGGTCATCGTATGTAGCGAACTCACGGCTCCGACACCTCTCAGTGGGGCAAGGAACACCGCCGGTTACTTAGAACCGAAGGATGGAAGGTAGGACTCCCAGTGACTGGAGCCGCCCGTACGGTGGCGGCCCCGGAACCCTACACGACCACCAGGAGCCGATAGGGAGCGAGGTCGTCCCCCTCGGCCAGGACCAGGTAGGGGGACGGGGGGTCGCTCCCCCAAAGGAACACCCGGCCGCTCCGTGCGGTCATGTGGACCCTGACTTCCGCCATCGGGGCCAAGGATTCTGTGAGGGCGTCGTCGACCATCCCGATGAACAGCGTGTGGATCCGGGCCCGGTGCAGGTACGTCTGGACGATCCCGGGGAGGTTCTCCGGAGTGTACGCCCCGGGGCTCTGCGCGTTCAGGGCCCGGAGGCCCGAGCTCCAGAGCACGGTGAGGTTGGGGATCCGCGGGTCGGCGTTCTCCTGCAAGAAGCGGAGCAGCTCGGGGGTGTGCGGTTCGGTGCCCCCGGACGGGCCTTGGGGGAACGAAACGATCGCTCCCGCGACCTCCTCCTCTTTCCCGAGGGAACCGGTCCCCTCGATCCGGACCTGCCGGAGGAAGTCTTCCCGGGAGAGGATCCCGCTGCACATCTTCCAGATGTCGTTCGGATAGAATCGGGGAGGGAGAAGATGGAAGGTCTTTCCCTTCTCCTGGAGGACGCTGGTCAGGAAGGAGGAGGTCAGGAGTCGGACGGCGTAGTCCGGCACCTCCCGGTCCGTTTCGATCAGCGTCAGTCGGCCCAGATGCGGCCGGCCGAAATGGCTCGCGTAATCGACCGAGCCCGGCCAGAGCGTGTCCGGATTCCGGCTCGGGTCCGGGTCGGGGTCGGCCCGACCCAGCTGGACATCCCGGCGCGAATCGAGGCGGGAGGCGCACTGGAACCGACCGTTCTCCAGAGTGAACGGGTACGTCGGGCTGGTGATCCGGATCCCTCTCAGCTTGTCCAGGGTCAGCCATCGTTCGAGCCGGTCGCGCGTGGACTGCCGCTCGAGCGTGACCACTCCGTTGACCAGGTACTCGAGCTGGCCCGCCACCCGGTCCTCGACCACGACCACCAGGAACACGGGGCCCGTGTGCATCTGGGCCAGCGCGATCCGTTCGAGCTCGATTCGGGAATGGGCGACAGCCTCGCCGGGGTGCGGCTCCTCGGCCCGCCGCTCGAAGAGCGAATCCCAGGAGTCGACCACGATCATCGTCGGAAGCCGGAACGTGGCCGCGCTCCGCGCCTCGGCGGGCTCGGGCGACATCGTGGTAGGGAGGAACTCCTCTCCGCCGGCCGGCGCGGGCGATGCGTTCTGGGCTCGGGTCACCGCTTGTAGGGTAGTGCCCAACGGGTCCGGGGTCCGCGCACAGTCGACCACGGTCACCCGGTAGGCCGCACCCACCAGCCAGGGAAAGTCCTTGGCCAGCTCCGCCCGACCGAGCCGTCCTGAGACGTAGATGCGGGTGCCTCGGAACGACTGGAGGAGCGCGAGCGAGAGCGTCGTCTTCCCCGTGCCCGGAAGTCCGCGGATCACCAGAGCCTGGGGCGGCGGCCGGAGGAGGAACGAAGAGAGTTCCGCCGGTAGGGGGAGAATGGCGCCCATGGTTTCGGGGGAAACCCCACTCTCCGTTTGGGTACGAAGGCGCTTAGACCTATCGCAAACGGTCCGCTTTCCGAGGCCCGAGTCGTAGGATGCCCGCTCGAACGTTCCGAGCGTTGGGCCGATGGGTCAACGCGTCGGCGTAGCTCGATGCGGTCTCCCGACGCAAGTGTTCGGGAGAACTTCCCTTGGCCCGAGAATCGCGTGGGTCCCACGATCGAGCTCGCCGCCCTCGAGCCCGCGGTCCCGCACTACTCCTTAACGGATCGACCGTAAAAGGCGACCTTGGTCCCGGCAACCAATCCCCGTCCGGGGCGACCCGGGACCATGTCCAGGCCCTGGGCTTGGGCCGCGGCGCGCAACGCCTCGAACGCTTCCTCGGGAAGGTAGACCTTGTAGGCGGAGGGGGGCCGAAAACGGAACTCGAACAGTGTGGGTGTGAAAACGTATCGAGGGTACTGCTCTTTCGCCTGGCGATAGTCGAGGAGCGCGAACTGGATGTCGGGGTCGTCCCAACGGACGATCGCGACCTTGGAAGGGCCGTAGACCACGTGAATGCCGGTCCCGTCGATCGTGAGACTGAGGGGCGGATGACTCCAGAAGTGCAGACGTGGATTGGACGGGACGAGATCGAAGGTTTGGGGAAGGATGGAGTCCGACACTTTGCTCTGATCTCCCGTTCGAGGTCCACTATCCCCCATCCCTAAAAGCGCCATCGGGCACTTCGTCCTAGCGGAGGGGGCCGAGGTAACCGAGCCATCGCTGGTCTACAACCCGGCATCGGTCATCGTGCCCGGCTTCTCGGGTGAGCTCCTGGGAAGGCCGCGCCGGAGTGACGTCGGCGAGAGTGCCGGCGCCCGCAACCCTTTACGCCGCCGCTGGGGGCGGAGCCGGGCTAGGCTTTCCGGAGTCCGGGCTAGAAACGTACCCGAGCTCAGGAAGGAGCCGGATCGCCTCCGGAAGTCCCTCGGGAGGTCGGTATTCGGAGGGGCGCTGTCCCGAGATCCGCAGGACGGTCTCGGCGACCTGTCGGCAGTACCCACAGGCAGTGCACGTCGTGTGCTCGCAGTCGACGCCGGCGATGTGGCGTAGGAACCCCGGAGGGAAGCGGGTGTTGTCGATCGAGATGGCTTCGAGCGGGTCGAAGGCGGCCTTCCACGCCTCCGCCTCGGCGTTCCCCGAGGTCGCCACGACGCGGCGAAGGGCCGCCCGGGGACCCTTCAGTTGGACGAGGCTGAGGATGTCCGCGAGGTCTCCGGGGTACGACCGGGCGCTGTAGGCCTGGGCTGCGTGGACCAGCCAATCCGTGGACCGGTTCCGGCCGGAGATCTTGAAGCGCGAGACCCCCACTTCCTCGTACACCTCGAGGTCCTCGGGACGCACGAAGATCCCCGAGATGATCTTCGACGGGTCGCGCACGTACTCGACCCCGCACTCGAGGATCGGGTACTCGAACGAGGGGCACGGGGCCCCCGGCTGGGAGGCAAGGGAGCTCGTGTTGAGGTGATGGCCGCGGTACGGACAGGACGGAAGACACGACTGGTTCACCAGGATCTCCACCTGAGCCCCGAGACGGACCAGGCCCTTGATGAGGCGGAAATCCCGGTTCGCCTCTTCCAGGATGATCGTGCGCGCCCCCATGCGCAGGAAATACTCTGCCTGGGTGACGGTTCGGATCCGAGCGAACGTCGAGACGGAGATCGGCACCTCGGGCCAGGCCGAGCGGACCGCCTCGATCAGGGCCGGCAACGCGATCACGAACCCGTCGACGCCGAGGTCGAGCAGGTCACCGACCTCCCGGAGGAACGCGTCGATGTACCCGGGCCGATACTCGTGGAGTCCGAGGTCGTTGCTGTTGACCGTGGCGATGAAATTCCGTCCGAGGCGGTGGATCGTCTCGAGATGTTCGCGGAAACGCTCGGGACCGATCGCCGGGAGGATCTGAGGGGGTCGGCCTCCGCCCGTCAACTGGACAGGGTATCCCCCGAAGAACGTCGACACCGGCAGGTCCGCGGTCTCGACCACCAGGCGGTCGTCAAAGTTGGAAGCGAGGACGAACTCCATCGCCCGGAACTCACCGGACGATGGACATGAACCCCCTCCCGCACCGGTGCGGGAAAGGGGCCTTTTGCCTCTCGGGGCTCGTGACCTCGATGGACGCTCGCACCCCGTCCCGATCACTGAACGACCTTCGTGCCGAGCTCGCGCGCCTCGACCGGGAGCTGGTGGAATTGCTCGGTGCGCGGCTTCGGGTCGCCCGGCACGCGATCCGCCTTCGGGTCTCCGCGGGGGAGGCCGTCACGAACCGAGCCCAGGAACGTCTTGTGCTGAGCCGGGCCCATCGATGGTCGATCGAACTGGGAATCTCCCCAGAGCTGGTCGACCGCGTGTTCCGGGACCTGATCCAGTGCGGAAAAGTCGGCGAAGGGCCGGGCAGGCCGTCCGCTCCGAGAATCCGGACGGCCCGGGCTCGCTCCGTGCTCCGAGTCCCCTCACTCCCGTCGGCGTCCGCGAGCGCGTCGATCGGGCCAGCCTAGAACCGGTCCCCTGCGTGCTCAGACGAATTGTAGTGGCGCCGGGCCATTCTCGAAGTCGCCCGTCGGAGCAGCTCGAGCGCGGCCGACCGGCCCACGCCCAGGGCCCGGGCCACGTCCGCGAGCTCGGCACCCCGAGGGTACTCGAAGTACCCTAGGTCGAGGGCCACCCTCAGCGCCTCCTCCTGTCGTGGCGTCAGGGTCGAGCGCGGCAGGTACTCGCCCATGCGCTCGATGGTCGCCGTCCCCAGGTTCCGGCGCGCGAGCTCGCGGCCGAACTGGACCGCTTCCCCATTGCGGGGCACGAGGACTCCGACCGCCAGTGGAGCCCCGTCCTCCGAACGCTCGAGGAACGGACAGGTGACGCAGACCCCGCCGGACCCGAAGACGGCCGCGCAGAGCCCCGGCATCGGGGTCGAGAGCCGCACGATCGCTCGACCGCGGTTCACCGACGAGATCGTGACCGATTCCACTCCGAGGGTTCGAAGCACGGCCTCCTCGAACTGCTGCAGCTCGGAGGGAGCCGCTTCGACATCGAGCCAACGAAGAAGATGGGGCTCGGTCCCGGCTCCCGAGGCGCGGCAGGCGACCAACCGGGCCCGAACATGGTGCTTTTGGAGCAGCTCGCCCAACCCCTCTTCGGGGATGGCCGTACGGACCCGAACCTCGATGAGCGCTTTCGCAAAAGGGCCAGTCTCTTCACCCCGCGGAGGGCTCGCGGGCGAAGGTGATGAAACCATCGAGGTTCCTCACGTCGGGTCATCAAGCCTTTCGTCCGTATGAAGTACCGGAGGGTCGGTCGAACTTTGCCTCGCCCTCGCGAAAACGAAATGGAGTCCGCCGAGTAGGTAGAAGCATGGTCCCGAAGGTCGGCTGGGACGCCCTCGCGGTCTGGCGCGACGAGCGCATGGGCGAAGAGGGCGACCTCTGGCACCGGGCGATCATCGACCCGACGTTGCTCCGGTTAGTCGGGCCCGTTCGAGGCCGTCGGTTGCTCGACCTCGCCTGCGGGAACGGGTACTTGACGAGGCGCTGGGCACGGCAGGGGGCCGCTCGCGCCCTCGGGATCGATGCGTCCCCCCGAAGCCTCGCGCTCGCCCGACGCCGGGAACGGGCCCACCCGTCGGGAGCCGAGTTCCTCCGGCGCGATGCCGGTCACCTCGTGGGGCTGGAGGACGGTTCGTTCGACCTGGTCGTCGCGAACATGGCCTTGATGGACCTCCGCGATGCGGAAGGGGCGGTCCGCGAGGTCGCTCGGGTCCTCGCTCCTCGCGGCCGATTCGTCTTCTCGGTCAGCCATCCCTGCTTCGACCTCGACGACCGGTCCGCCTGGGTCGTCGAGCGGGGTAGAGGGTCGGACGGGGTCTTCCGAGACGTCTACTGGCGCAAGGTGCAGAAGTACCGGCAAGAGCGCCGGGTGCGGGTCCCGTGGCGGATCTCGGCGTCGGAGACCGGGTTCACGACGAGCTACCACCGAACGCTGACGACCTACTCTCGAATTCTGCGCGAGGCCGGCCTCTGGATCGTCCGCATCGAAGAGCCGTCCCCGCTCCCCGAGGCGGTCCGCGACAGTCCTCAGGGCCGCTTCATGGTCGAGGTCCCGTTGCATCTCGTGGTGGAAGCCCAGGCGCATCGAACGGGACCCATCGGCCGTCGGAGTTCGAGGGTCCGAGCTAGGCCACCGGAGTCGCAAAGGACGGCCGGTAGTCTCGCGGGAGCCGCCCGACGATCGGGATCCGGTGGCCGCAGCCCTCGCACCGGTTCTCCGCGTCCAGGTTCCAGCTCTGGATCGTGAACCCGTAGCGCTCCACGGCGACCGCGCCGCACTGGGGGCAATACGTGTGCTCGAGCGGATGGCCCCAGACGTTCCCGAGGTACGCGTACTCGACCCCCTCGGCCTTCGCGACCGCGTGGAGGCGCTCGAGGGTCGAGACGGGCGTCTCGGGGAACTCCATCATCCGGTAGTCCGGGTGGAATCGAAGGAGGTGGAACGGGGTCTCGGGCCCGAGCTCGTCGACCACGAATCGGGCGAGCTTGCGGGTCGCCTCCACGGAGTCGCCGACCTCCGGGACGATGAGGTCCGTGACCTCGACGTGCACGCCGCGCTCCTTGAGGCGCACCGCCGAGTCGAAGATCGGCTCGGGTCCCTTCGCCGCAACGTACTTTCGAAGGAACCCGGCCTCTCCGCTTCCCTTGAAATCGACGCTCACCGCGTCCAGGTGAGGGCCGATCGCCTCCACGGCCTCCGGGGTCATGTAGCCGTTCGTGACGAAGTTCGCGAAGAGGCCGACGGCCCGTGCCTCGCGCATCACGTCCAGCGCGTACTCCGCGAAGATCGTCGGTTCGTTGTACGTGAACGTCACGCCCTGGCATCCGTAGCGTCGCGCCCCGGCGACCGCCGCCTTGGGAGAGAGGGATCGCCCGACGATCTCGCGCTCCTGCGATATCTCCGCGTTCTGGCAGTAGAGGCAGCGCCAGTTGCACCCGACCGTGCCGATGGAGAAGACCCGGCTGCCCGGATGGAAGTGGGACAGGGGTTTCTTCTCCACGGGGTCGACCTGGACCGCCGACGCCTTTCCGTAGCTCAGCAGAACGAGGCGCCCGCCGACGTTCTTCCGAACGAAGCAGAAACCGTGCGAGCCCTCGGGGATCGTGCAGTAGCGCGCACAGGCCGTGCAGCGGACCTTCCCGTCCGGGAGCGGCTCGTACAGCGTGCCCACGTGTCCGACGACCGCCGACATCGACCTCCCCTCTACCGGAATCCCCCGCGGCCGAATAAGGACTGGCCCGGCGATAACGGCCGTTCCACGCGAAGGTTCATCTCTCGAGAAACGTCCGGAGCCCGGCGATGACCGACTCGGGGCCGTCCGCGGAAGCGACCCGCGAGGCCGACCGCGTGGAGGCGGCCGTCTCGGCCCGCATCTCCCCTTCCCCGGAGTTCCTCGACCGCGTCGCTCGCGTTCGTACCGAACTCGTTCGGCGCGTCGAGGCGGCCGCTCGCGAGCGCGTCAGTCCCCTCGTGCGAGCCCTCGTGGCGGGCAGCGCGGCCCGGGGCACCTTCCTCTCCGACCGTCTGGACGTCGACCTGTTCCTTCTGTTCCCGCCCGACCTCTCGCGGGACCGACTGCGGGAAGAGGGACTCGCCCTCGGGGCCGCGGTGCTCTCCGACACCGAGATGCGCTACGCAGAGCATCCGTACCTCCGCGGCCGCTTCGAAGGCTTCGCGGTCGACGCCGTGCCGGGGTTCGCGATCTCGGACCCATCGCACCCGCTCTCTCCGGTGGACCGGACCCCCTTTCACCAGACCTACCTCGTGGAGCGAGAGACCCCCGCCCACGTCCGCGAGATCCGACTGACCAAGCAGTTCTTCCGACGCCTCGGCGTCTACGGCTCCGAAGCGCGGACCGAGGGGGTCTCGGGGTATCTCGTCGAGCTCCTCATCCTGCGGTTCGGCTCGCTCCGCGGACTCCTCGGCGCGGCCCGCCGCTGGAGGGTGCCCGCCAAGCTCGCCGAGCCCGGCCACGAGCCTCCCCGCCTCCCCGAGGAGGTGGCGCTGATACTGGCCGATCCGGTCGACCCGAACCGCAACGTCGCGAGCGCCCTGTCGCGGCGCAACCTTGGGATCTTCATTCTCGCCGCCGGCGCGTACCTCGACCGTCCCTCCGAAGACTGGTTCGTGGTCGGGCCTCCGACCGTCCTCGCCCGCGCCGACGCGGAGCATCGGCTCCGGGCCCGCGACAGCCACGTCACCGTGCTGTCCGTTCCCCGACCGGACCTGGTCGACGACACGCTCTACCCCCAGGTACGCAAGGCCGAACGCGCGGCGGCTCGGGAACTGGTCCAGTCCGGGTTCGAGGTGCTCGGCGCCGCGGCCGCGATCGACCGGGAACACGTGTACGTCCTGGTGGAGGTCGCCCATCGGAAACGCTCCGCCGTTCGTCTTCAGGACGGGCCTCCCGCGGGCATCGACCGCGCGGGAGATTTCCTCGAGAAGTGGACGGCCCCGGACGCGCCCGTCCTTCAGGGGCCGTACGTTCGCGACGACGGCAGCCTCGCGGTCGAGACCCGTCGTGCCGAACGGGAGGTCGAGGAGGTGCTCCGAAGCGCGCTGCCTCGTCTCTCCCTAGGCAAGGACCTCACCCCGACCGACCCCTCGCGGGCCGAGGTCCGGGCGCTCTCCGATACTCCCGAGTCACCGGCCGTGCAAGAGGCGCTCCGAGACCTGCTCGTGAAGCGCCTTCCTTGGGTGGACCGCCGCTAACAGAGTCTCTGGGAATGGACGGGCCGTCTCCCCGTGGGGGAGGGGTGCCCCATCGTGTCGGAGCGCGAGTCGCTTCATGCCGTCCCTCTCGGGAGGCTTTTTCCCTTGGTAACGTGCATGTCCGCGCGACCGTGAGTCCTCCGGTGCCCTCCGAGCTGAGGTACGTCCCGGACTCTGGGCTCCGCCGCGGCGGGAGGTCGCGTGTTCCGGGATAGCACCGGGGCACCGGCAGCCCCTCCCGGCGGGGAACGTCCCGCTCCCCGACCCCCCGGGCTTCGCCGGGTCATCCGATTGCGCAATGCGGTCGCGCTCTACGTGAGCTCCGTCCTCGGTTCGGGCATCCTGGTTCTCCCGGGCCTCACCGCGCGCCTGGCGGGCCCGGGCGCCCTGCTGGCCTGGGCGCTCCTTTCGGTCGCGGCCGTGCCCTTCGCGTTGACGTTCGCCACGCTGTCCGCGCGTCGGCCCGAGTCCGGGGGTGTCTACGGGTTCGCGAAGGAGGGCCTGGGTCCGGGAACCGCCGTCGGGGTCGGCTGGCTCTTCGCTCTGTGGCAGGTGACGGGAGTGCCCGCGGTGGCGTTGATCGCGGCGGATTACGTCGGGTACGGGTTCCCGCTCAGCCGTCCCGAGACGTTCGTGGTCGGGTTCGCCGTCGTGGCCGCGGCGTTCCTCGTGAACTATCGCGGCATCACGCTGAGCAGCAAGGTCCAGCTCGCCGTGATCGGCTCGATCGTCGCGCTCCTCGTGGTGGTCGTCGTGGTCTCGGCGCAGCGAGTGCAGCCCTCGAACTTCCAGCCATTCCTCCCGTATGGGCTCCTGCCGGTGGGGACGTCGGCCGCGCTCATCTTCTGGGCCATGTTGGGCTACGAGAACGTCTCCAATGTGGCGGAGGAGTTCGAGAATCCCCAGCGAGATTTCCGCCGCAGCGTCCTCCTCAGCGTGGGGATCGTCGGTGTCCTCTACTTCGCGGTCGCGTTCGTGACCGTGGGCACCGGCGCCTACACCTCGGGGGGTGGGCTCGCCCCGTTCGCGGCGATCCTTAGCGACACCTTCGGAAGATACGCCGCCGGGGCGACGGCCCTGATCGCCGTCTTCATTGTGTTCGGAGTCGTCAACGCCTATACGACCGGCATGTCCCGGGTCGCGCTTGCCGTGGCTCGCGACCACGGGTACCCTCCTGCCCTCGCGCACGTGAGCCAGGGGACCCAGGTCCCCGACCGAGCGATGCTCACGCTCTTCGCTCTCGCGGCCGTGGTCTTTGTCGGGTACTACTACGCCAACGTCAGCCTCACGGAGGCCCTGCTCGTGGCCAGCGGGGCCGCGATCACCGTGTACGTACTGGGCTGCGCCGCCGGCGCGCGGATCTTCGCCCGCGCGGGCCCGGCCCATCGGGGAGCGCTGGGGTTGGCCGTCATCTCGCTGGCGATCGCCCTCGTGGTCCTCCCGTTCATCGGCTGGCCCCTCGTGGTGAGCGGAGCGGTCCTACTCGCGGGGTGGGCGTACTGGAGACTCGGGGCGACCCGGACGGGTCTTCGCCCGGGACCGGAGGGACACCGGGGCGCTCTCCCGTGAATCGATCCTGCATCGACGGCCGCGGGAGACGCGGCTATAGTGTGTGCGGGGAAACGTTCAGAAGCACGAACCAGAGCGCGAGCCAGCCGAAGAACTGGAGCGCGACCAGGCCCATCCAGTCGGTCTTCGTGTAGAGCTTGGAGCGAACGCGCAGACGGCGGATCAGGTAAGGACTGAGGGCGATTCCGAGAAGCCCAATCGCGAAGGGAACGAACCAGGGCAGTCCGGTGACCGTGAGCGCCCAGGAGAGGATCCCGAGCACGAGCGCGATCACGGCCGCGAGGATCAGGGCGCTCATGAGCTCGAACTCCTTGGTCACGAACCCGACCTCGTCGAACACCGGGAACTCGAACGCCGCCGCCGTTTCCTCCTCGGGCTTGCGACGGACCTTCTTCGCCACGGGTTATCCTCCTCGCGCGGCGTACGCGCGACGGTACAGCTCTTCGGCGTGGTAGGAGCTGCGAACGAGCGGACCGGCTTCGACCCCGGCAAAGCCGAGGGCGAGCGCTCGGTCGCGCAGACGGTCGAAGTCCGCCGGTGGCACGTAGCGGGCCACCGGGACGTGTTCCTCGCTGGGCCGGAGGTACTGGCCCAGCGTCACGAGGTCGACCCCGGCCTGCCGCAGGTCGCGGAAAGTGGTCTCGAGCCCCGCGTCGTCCTCGCCGAGCCCGAGCATGATCGAGCTCTTGGTCACGAGCCCGGCGGGGCCCGTGCGGCGGGCGGCGGCGAGGACACCGAGCGAGCGGTCGTAGCCGGCTCTCGGGTCCCGCACGCCGGGAGAGAGCTCGCGGACCGTTTCGATGTTGTGGGCGAGGACGTCGGGAGGCGAGGACCACAGGGCCGCGAGGGCTTCCTCGCTTCCCCCGAGGTCACCGATGAGCAGCTCCACGAGCGTTTCGGGCGACGCGTCCCGTATCCGGCGGACCGTCTCGGAGAGCAGCGCCGCGCCGCCGTCCACGAGGTCGTCCCGGCATACCTGGGTGAGCACGACGTACCGCAGACCCCAGCGGTGGACCGCCTCGGCGACTCGGGCGGGTTCGGTCCGGTCCACCACGCCCCGCGGCCAGTGCGTCGTGACCGCGCAGAAAGCGCATCGGCGGGTACAGTCGGTGCCGAGCAGCATCAGGGTCGCGGCCCCGGCCGACCAGCACTCGGAGAGGTTCGGGCACCGGGCCTCCCGGCACACGGTGCCGAGACGAAGGCCGTCCAGGAGGTCCCGCACCTCGGGGTAGACCGCCCCGCGGGGCGGGCGGATGCGGATCCACGGGGGCAGGCGGTGGGTCCCCGGGCTCTCAGGGGTCGCGGTCGCCACGGAGCTCGGACGAGAGTCGGCGGTTTATCCTTTACTCGCCCGTCCGCGCCCGACGCGTTCCTCGAGAAGCGTCGCGAGAAAACTCGCCGGGAGCTCGTCCATCGCGACCTGGCTTGACTCCCCCGACCCCCCGGTCTCGAGCGTGACGAGCCCGTCCCGTTCGAGCTCCTTCAGGGTCCGCCAGAACGTCGTGCGGCTCATCGGTGGCGCCCGGAGCTCCTCGAGCAGGGCCGTGTGGTTCGCCCGCAGCTTCTGGCTCGCGGTGGAGCTCCCCCGACCCTTGAGCATCCGGGAGAGGGAGAGCAGGACGCTCAGCTGGTTCGTGGAGAGAGCCTCGAGCTGGTTCTCGGTGACGGTCGGCATGATCGAGCCTTTCGCCCGTCGGACATGCTCGGCGGAGATCGTCTCGGCTCCTTCGTCCTCGGCCGCGTGGGCCGCGCCCGAGAGGAGTTCGAGCGCGAACCGCGCGTCGCCGTTCGGCGCCGCGATCCGGGCGACGTGGTCGAGGATGTCGCGGTCGTAGCTCCCAGGGCGGAGGGCGAGCTCGGCGCGAGCGGCGAGGATGTCGACCAGCGCCTCGCGGTCGTACGGCGCAAGGGAGAGCCGGCGCGTGACGCCGAAGCTCGACCGGCTCGCGGGGTCGAGGAACGGGAAGAGGTCCTCGACGGCGATGAGGACGAGCGAGATCGAGCCCAGCTCGACCTCGTGCGACCGGGAGAGCAGGTAGACGAGCTTCGTCTCCTGACGGACCAGGCTGGACGCCTCGTCGAGCAGCACGAGCAGATGCTGCGGAGTGCGGCGGATCCCCTGCTCGAAGACGTCCAGCATCTCCGAGAGGCTGTAGCCGCGGTCGGGCAGCGAGACGTGGACGGACCGGAGCAGGTCGAGCATGACCGTGCGGTCGCTCGCCCGTCGCCAGCAGTTGATGTACGCCGTCTTCACCGGGAGACCGGCAAGGCGGCCGCCGCGCTCGAGGTCGGCCCCGAGGCGACGGGCGAGCGCCGTCTTTCCGCTCCCCACGCCGCCGGTGAGGAGGAGGTGCGACGGCAGTCCCTTCGACAGCGCGTCACGGAACCGGCGATAGGTCAGCTCGAGTTCCTTTTCCCGATGAACCAGACGGGCGGGAAGGTACGACGCGTCGAGCGTCTCTTCCTTGAGCAGTACGCGCGCCACCGAGCTCACCGTGCGCCGGCCCTGACCGGGGCCGTCCATAAGATGTTCGCTATCGGAGGCGTGCGGAAGGGGGTCGCCGTCGTTCGAGGCCGAGCCGTTCGAGGGCCCGCGACACGAGCTCGCGCTTCGGCGAGAGCGCATCGAGGACGACCCACCGTCCCTTTCGGGCGAGGGCACGGTACTCCCCCGCGACCCGTTCGAGGATCCGCATCTGCTCGAGGGGTCCCCGCTTCCGGGCTCGGTCGCCCATTCGACGGAGCGCCTCGCGCACGGGGATCTCGAGGAGAACCACTCGGTCCGGTGCGAGCGTGGCTCCGCGTTCGAGCTCCTCCAAGCGACGCCGTTCCCGCGGCGGCAGCGCGCTCCCTTGATAGGCCAGGGTCGAGAAGAACGAACGGTCGGTCAGCACGATGTCGTAGCGGGCGAGGGCCTTCTCGAGCCCCGGACGCGCGAGGTACCGGTCGACCGTGAAGTAGACGGCGCCCGTCCAGGCGTCGTTGCGGCTCACGCTCTGTGCGAGCGCCCCCAACCGGGGGTCGGAGGGCTCGCGTCGGAGCGCCACCGAGTACCCTCGTCGACGAAGGGCCGCGGCCAAGGCGAAGCTGAGGGTCGACTTCCCGGCCCCATCGATCCCCTCGAGGGCGATGAGGAGGCCCCGGCTCCGTCCATGGGTCGTCACCGAGGCGCCTCCGGTCCCACTTCGGGCCGCCATCCGTAGACCTTCTCCACCGATTCGGCGAACGGCACCCAGAGGCGCTCCGCTTCTTCCGGCGGCCCGTCCGCGAGCGACTGGGCCCGCCGCGGAATGGTGGCCAGGTCGAGGACCGCTCCCGGCCGGGAGGGGTCGTCCAGGAAGTCCGTCTCCAGGAACCACGGGCCGCGGTCGTGCAGGACATCGCGGAACAGTTCGCGCCGGGCAAGGTACGATGGGGTCACGGAATTCCGGTCGAGCGGCGCGAGGCGCTGGCGCGCATAATGCTTCACCACGCGTTCGGTACGGAGGCCGGCCTCGGCCGCGCGCGCCGCCAGCTCCGCAAAGCCGGTCGGGTCGAGGTCCGCCGAATGGACGACCAACGGGCAATCGGATTCCCGCGCGACGCGGAAGGCGTGCCGGAACGCCTCCTCCACCGCCGAGGCGACCTCGGGTTCGACGGGAAAGTGCGGGCGGCCGACCTCCCCGAGCGCGACCGCGCGCCGCTCCCGGACCCAGAGGCCCGCCAGGTCGAGCGCGCGCTTTTGGAGTTCCAGGGCCGCCGGCACGCCGATCGCCGGAGCGACGTGAACGAGGTCGACCGGGTAGGGAGCGACGACCGGATAGACCACGACGCCCACTTCCTCTCGGATCCGGCGGGCGAGCGATTCGGTCGTCTCGAACTGGGACAGGTAATCGTCCAGCGTTCGCGGAACGGCCTCGGAGTAGTTCTGGGTGGCCAGGAACAGGTGCGTCCCTCCGGCGGTCCGGAAGCGACGGGCCGCGTCCACCCCTTCCCCCCGGGGCGAGAGGTGACAGTGGTGGTCAACGACCGGAAGGCCGCGGGGAAGCGTCACGCCCCGAGTCCGGGTGCTGCTCAGCGGAGGAGGCCCGCGCCCTGGAGCTCCTTCGTGATCTTCTTGACCGCGACCTCGACGTCGGACGGCTTGCGGGCGCCGGTGCAGACGAGCTTGCCGCTGCCGAAGAGGAGCACCACGACCTTCGGCTCGTCGATCCGGCAGACAAGGCCGGGGAACTGCTCCGGTTCGTACTCGACGCGGTCTAGCCCGAGCGTGACGGCGATCGCGTTCAGGTTGATCTCGCTCTCGAGGTCCGAGCTCGCGACGATGTTCTGGACCTCGATCTTCGGGTGCATGTTGATCTTCTGCCCGCCCTTCTTGATCTGGGCGGCGACCGTGCGGATCGACTCCTCGACCTCGTGCATGCTCTTCGCGCCGGTGCAGACGACCTTGCCCGACCGGAAGAGGAGGATCGCGGTCTTCGGCTGCTTCAGCCGATAGATGAGCCCGGGGAACTGCTCGGGCTCGTACTCGGCCCCGTCGAGGCCGAGAGCGATCGACTGGAGGTCGAGCTCGTCTCCCAGGGACGTCGACGCGACGACGTTCTCAATGCGAATCTTGACCAAGAATATCCCTCGGCGCGGGAGTATTTAAGGAGGTATTTAAATCATCTCTCGGCGTTCGATAAGGGCGCGCCCTCGGCCGGCAGGGTAGCATCCGGGGGCGTCGTGGGGCGGACCTCGGTTCCCGGGCCCGTCAGGCGGAAGACCGCGAAGCGGCGGCACAGTGGGCAGCGCATGTACCGGGAGTTCCAGAGCCGAAGCGCGGTGACCGAGGCTCCGGGGACGAACGTGTAGTCGAACTGCCCGCCGCACTTCGGGCAGGTCACGTGCCGGACCCAGTACAGTCCCATCGTCCTTACCAGAAACTCTTGGTACTTCAGGCTGCGCCCGGCGTTCAGAGCGGAGGTGGTGGGGTGTGGGCGAACGCGGGCCCGAACCGTTCGTCCTCGGTGGGCAGGTCGAAGAACTGTCGCAGTACCCGACGGGTGAACCCCCACAGGACGTGGCCGTCCATGACGGTGGCGTGGACCTGGATCGTCCCTCGCGGAGTTTCGCGCGACACAGTTCGGTTCTGCCCGAGTGTGGATCGGGGCAGCCAAAAGACATGCGCGACCTCCTCAGGGCTGCGGGGGGACGGAGGTTGAGCGACCGGGGCGAGGGCGGCCGCGAAGACCCCGACACGCAAACCGAACCGGGGGGCGAGCTCGGCCCCGACATATCGGGGCGGCCCGGTGAGGTCCGCCTCCGTCAGGCCCACCTCCTCGTCCAGCTCCCTCAGAGCGGTGGACGCGAGCGAGCCGTCGTCGTCGGAGACATGGCCCCCGGGGAACGCAACGTCCCCGGAAGCTGGGTCGTCGGGGTTGGCCGCCCGAACGATCAGGAGGGTCTCGACCTCCTGCGCACCCTGCCGCAGGACGATCATCACGGCAGCTCCCGCCGTCGAGACGGGGGGAGACAGGACCTCGAAGCGATCGAGAAGCTCGTCGACGGACGCGGGTGCGTCACCGACGCGCGGTACCGGCGCGGCCACGACGTTCAGGCCTGCCAGTCGTAGGCGACCTTCTTGCGCACGGTCGCCTCGTCCGCCGGGTGTTCCGACCCCGCGCCCATGAGGCGCTCGAGCCCGGCGATCCGGAGCCGTAGATCCTTGAGCTCCCGCTCGAGATTCGCGAGTCGCTCATCCAGGGCTGCGCTTTCGTCCTCGGCCATCGTCCCCGAATGGCGAGCTTCGCAGATAAATTGGAGGGAGGATCCCGGTCCGCTCAGGAGGTCTCGGCCACGGAAGGACGGGACTCCACCGACCTCACGAACGCGAGGATCGCCTCGGCCGTTTCCTTCGGTCGCTCGACCGGGACCATGTGACCCGTCTGGGCGAGGATGCGGATCTGGGCCCCCGGGATCGACTGGCGCAGGATCCGGCCGTGCGACGCGTCGACCACCGCGTCGTCCATCGCTTGGACGATCAACGTGGGCAACCGTACCGATGCGATCCGCTGGCGTTCATCGAACGTGCCCATCGATCTTGCCCATCGGACCGCCGGGCCGTAGTCCTGGTGCTTCACCTGCTCCCGGAGCTCGTCCGCGAAGTCGAGGTGGTCCTCGATCCAGTCCGGGTAGTAGAGGTCCTTCAAAAGACGGAGCGCGAACGGATCCGGCCCTTCCTTGGCGTACACCTCGGACCAACGCGCCGCGATTGCCCGAGTGTGGGCATCGGTGTAGGCAGCACCGCTGACCATGACGAGGCTTCGGGTCCGTTCCGGTCGGTCGAGCGCGAGCCGAAGGGCAAGGAGGGCTCCGCCGCTGAGCCCCACCCAATGCACCCGAGGGGCCTTCCGCTGTTCCAGAAGAAGGCCGATGTCGCCGGCGAGCTCTAGGAAGGTGTAGTGGGACCCCGGAGGGGCAGCCGAACGTCCGTGGCCCCGGAGGTCGGGAGCGATCACGCGGAACTCCGGGGTCAACAAGGGGAAGACGGTGTTCCATACGGTGTGGTTCCCTCCTACCCCGTGCAGGAGAACGATCGTGGGGCCGGACCCTTCGTCCCGCGCGTAGAGCTCGATGGGCGGTGCCGCTTCCTCGGCCATCCAAAAAACGACCCGTCCGCCGTATTTACCTCCGCCGCGGCCCCCCTCGGTTCGCTCGCACACTCCTAAATAGGGGGGTCGAGCTGAACGTCGAGCCATGGCGCGAGGCGTGATGCTGATGAGCGGAGGGATCGACTCTCCCGTGGCCCTCCACTACCTCCTGCGCCAGGGGCACGAGCTGGTGTGTGTCCACATGGACAACCGGCCGTTCACCGACGGCACGCCGCTCGAGAAGGTGGTCGACCACCTTACGATGCTTCGGGAGCGCTACCACCAGCCGATCCCGCTCTACCTCGTGCCGCACGGGTCGACGCAGATCACCCTGATGCGCAACACGGACCGGCACGTCGGCTGCGTCCTGTGTCGACGGTTCATGTGGCGGTCGGCCGAGCGGATCGCCGAGCGGGAGAACGCCACGTTCCTGGCCACGGGAGAAGCGCTCGGACAGGTCGCGTCTCAGACGCTGGCGAACATGCGAACCGCCACGGCTTCCGTGCGCCTTCCGATCGTACGTCCGCTGATCGGGTTCGACAAGCAGGAGATCGAGGCGGTGGCGAAGGAGATCGGGACCTACGGGATCTCCACCCGGCCGGGCGTTTGCTGCCAAGCGGTGCCGGACAAGCCGGCCACCCGTTCGAACCTCGTCCAGATCCTCCGAGAGGAGGAGAAGATCAGCGTCGACGACATCATCGACGAGTGCGTGCGCAAAGCGATCGTGCTCTGAGCCGACTCCGGCATGCTGGCGCATGAGCCGACCCCCCTATCCGGTTGGTCGCTGGTCGACATCTTCTCGGTCGTAGCGTTTGATATAGACGGAAATCTGTCGTCAGGCCATGCAGTCCTACGGTGAGACCTACCCGAGAACGGCGTACCTACTTTCCCTGATTGGGGGCATCCTGATCCTGATCTTCAGTATCATCTACGCGATTATCCTCGCCGTAGTCGCGAGTTACATCGGCGCGCTGGGCTATGGCCTCGGGGCTGGACTTCTGGTCGGCCTCGCCATCGTGGCCCTGTTCTTCGGGTTGATCATCCTCTATTTTGCGATGAAGCTCAAGAGCAACCCGCGGAGCGCCAAGGCCTACGGGATCCTGATCCTGGTCTTCGCGCTCATCAGCTTCATCGGCGGAGGGGGTTTCTACATCGGCGCGATCCTCGCGCTGGTCGGCGGTATCCTCGCGATCGTCTGGAACCCGCCGGCCCAGGCGGCACCCGGCTACGGACAGCCGATGATGCCCGCGGCTCCTGGCTGGGGCGCGCCTCCGCCGGCGGCGGCTCCCCCACCCGGAGCGGCCGGAGGGAAGTTCTGCGCTTCCTGCGGATCTCCGAACGCTGCGGGCGCCCAGTTCTGCGCGAAGTGCGGCGCTCCGATGCCGCCCTAAGGTAGGGCACTCCGGACCGACCGTCACCGAGTCCCCGGCGCGTTGCCGCGGCTCTCGCCACAACGGCGGATGGCGGGATTGGGGCAACGCCCCGGAACAGCCCAGCCCCGGGTAACCGCCAAGAGCCAGCTTGGATTGGGCAAGGAACCGCCATTGAGGGTCGATGTACCGCACCCTGCGAGTGTGTTCGAACAGCGGCGCCTATGAGGCCGTACCCGACTCGGAGCGGCCGATCGACCTCGCTAAGGTCCGGCATCGACTCGAGCAGGACGGCATCGCTGTCGTCGATGCCCGCGTGATGCTGATCGCCGCGCTCGAGGTCGAGGTCACGATCAGTCGGACCGGCCGGCTCCTGTTCAAGACCCGGGACGAGAAGACTGCCCAGCGTTGCTTCGACCGGCTTCGGCCGCTGCTCGGAGTCGAGGCTGCGCCTTCGGTCTCCGATTCTGGTGGGTCGAAGGCACGGCCTTCCCCACCGCAGGGCTCAGGTTAATGAGGGCACGGTTCTAGGTCCATCCGGGTCACCGTGCGCGAGGCGTGGGTGGTCGGAGCGGCGTCGAACCGCTTCGGCAGGATGAAGGACAGCTCCCGGGAGGCGGCCACGCGGGTCTCCCTGCAGGCGATCCGCCAGGCCGGCCTCGAACCCAAGGATATCGGATACACCTTCGTGGCGAACTGCTTCGGCATCTCCGAGCACCAGGCACACCTCGGTCCCCTCATCAACAACGGCCTAGGGATCCCCGAGGTCCCGTCGGTCACCCTCGAATCGGCCTGCTCCTCCTCCAGTGCGGCGCTCCACGAAGCGTTCGTCCACGTCGCGGGCGGCTTCACGGACGCGGCGCTCGTGGTCGGGACGGAGAAGCTCTCGCACCTCGATACGCTCGCCGCGACCAGCTACTTCGCCATCGCGGCGGACTACGCCTTCGAGACGAAGAACGGCGCCACGTTTCCTGGTCTCTACGCGACCCTGGCGAGCGCGTACCGCCAGAAGTACCCGATCCGGGACGAGATGTTCGGCGCGGTCGCGGTCAAGAACCACGCGAACGCCGCCCGCAACCCGCACGCGCACTTCCAGAAGGAGATCACGATGGCGACCTACCTCGGGTCGCCCATGATCGCCTCGCCGCTCCGCCTCTACGATTGCTGCCCATTCTCGGACGGGGCGGCGGCGGTCGTTGTGGCGGCCAAGGAGTTCATGAAGAGCCCCGTGACCGAGCCGCTCGTGATCCGGGCGTCGGCCCGTTCGGGCTCCGTGACCGACATGCAGGACCGCGCGGACCTCTACGGGCTCCCGGCCACTCGCGCCGCGGCGGCGAAAGCGTTCCGCCAGGCGAAGATGGAGCCGAAGGACATCGATTTCCTCGAGGTGCACGACTGCTTCACGATCGCCGAGGTCCTCGCGCTCGAAGACCTCGGATTCTTTCCCAAGGGCACTGCGGCCCAGCAGGAGTTCGACGGGGTCACGGCGCGGGACGGAAAGCTACCGGTGAACACGTCGGGCGGGTTGAAGGCGAAGGGGCACCCGGTCAGCGCCACCGGAGCGAGCCAGGTCGTGGAGATCTTCGAGCAGGTGAATGGCCTCGCCAAGGGACGCGAGGTGCCGAAGTCCGAGAACGCCCTCGCACACAACGTCGGTGCCACGGGCGGCTCGTGCTCCGTGCATATCTTCTCGCGCCGCTGACGGGAAGGATCGACGTGACCGACGACCTTCCTTCCGCACCGCACACGATCGACGAGTTCGTCAAAGGGTACGAAGAAGGCAGCACCCTCCGCGGGTTTCGCTGCCGGAGCTGCGGCCTCGTGACGGCGACCTGGGGGCTCGCCTGCTCCCGCTGCGGGAAGCCGGAACTGGAGGAGGCCGTGCTCTCGCCGCAGGGGAAGGTCGTGGCGTTCACGGTCCTGAACGTGCCGGGCGACGAGTTCCTGAACGACGCGCCCTACGCCTACGTCGTGGTCGAGCTCGACGGGGGCGGAAGAATCACGGGCTGGATGCCAACGGTCCGGTCGGAGACGGACCTCGCGATCGGTGACCGAGTGCGGTTCCGTTCCAGCTACAAACCCGGGGTCCAGTTCGTCAAGGAATCCGACGCGTCCGCCTCGGGATGAACTCCGGATGAGCGAGGGTCCCACTTCCGCGACCGAACCGATCTGGACCCGACATTACTCCCCCGGAGTGCCGACGCACCTCGCGATCCCGAACCGCCTGCTGACGGAGGTCGTGGAGGAGAGCGTCCAGCGCTGGGGGGAGCGCACCGCCCTCGCCTACTACGGCGCGAAGTGGACCTATCGACAGTTCTGGGAGGAGAGCGGGCGGTTCGCCGCGGCGCTCGCTCGCGAGGGCGTGGGGCCGGGCGACCGCGTGGCGCTGTATCTCCCGAACTGTCCGGCGTACCCTATCGCGTTCTTCGGAACCCTGCGCCTGGGGGCGTCCGTCGTCCAGGTGAGCCCGCTGTACCTCGGGCAGGACCTCGTGCGACTCCTCAAGGACTCGGAACCGAAGGCGCTGGTCACCCTCGAGTTCCTCTACCCGAACCTGACGAAGGTACGCTCGGAGTGGTCGGTCCCCGCGGTGTTCGTGGCCCGTTTGCGCGAACTCTATCCGTGGTACGCCCGGCCGTTCGTGAACAGCGTGCTGCGTCGCCAGCACCTCGAGACCGAGTTCCCGAGCGGTTCCGGAGTCCGACCGTGGTCCGAGGCGGTCCGCACACCGGGCTCCGTCCCGCTCTGGAAGGGAGATCCGGCGTCCACCGTCGCCGTCCTCCAGTACACGGGAGGGACCACCGGCCGCCCGAAGGCCGCGATGCTCAGCCATCGTAACCTGGTCGCGAACGTCTACCAGTCGAACGCCTGGAACACGACGCGGCACCCCGGCGAAGAGGTGATCCTCGCCTCGATCCCGTTCTTCCACATCTACGGGCTCACCGTGGCGCTCCTGCTCGGCCTCACGGAGGGAGCGACCGTCGTGATGCAGACCAAGCCCGAGATCCGGGAGGTCCTCAAGCTCATCCATCGATACCGTCCCACCCAGTTCCCCGGCGTCCCCGCGCTCTACCAAGCATTCAACCAGCAGCCCGACGTCGGGCGCTACCGACTGCGGTCGATCCGCTTCTGTCTGAGCGGCTCCGCGCCGCTCCCGGTCGAGGTCGCCCGGCGGTTCCAGGAGCTCACGGGGGCCGTCCTGGTCGAGGGGTACGGCCTCACCGAGGCCTCGCCCGCCACCCACGCCAATCCCGTGGAGGGGGAACGCCGCCTGGGGTCGATCGGTCTCCCGTTGCCGGAGACCGACCAGCGGGTCGTCGACCTCGAGGACCCGACCAAGGTGCTCACCGGGACCGAGGTCGGGGAGCTCTGCGTGCGCGGACCCCAGGTGATGGTGGGCTACTACCGTCAGCGCGAGGAAACGGCGCTCGTCCTCACCGCCGACGGCTGGCTGCGGACCGGGGACGTCGCGCGCCTCGACGCGGACGGCTACGCCTACATCGTCGACCGGAAGAAGGACATGATCAACGTGGCGGGGATGAAGGTCTATCCGCGCGAGGTCGAAGAGGTCCTCTTCCAGCATCCGGCCGTGGCCGACGTCGCGGTCGTGGGACTTCCCGACGTGGCTCACGGCGAGGTCGTGAAAGCGTTCGTCGTCCGCACGCCGGGCTCCTCGGTCAGCGCCGAGGAGCTCATCGCCTTCGTGCGCGAGCGCATCGCGCACTACAAGGCACCCCGCACCGTCGAGTTCCGGGAGTCCCTGCCACGGAGCGCCATCCAGAAAGTCCTTCGGCGCGTGCTGCGCGCCGGCGAAGCGACCGCGCCCGATGCGGCGGCTCCCTGACGGACTAGAGGCCCCGGGTCAGAAGGTCGCGCGAGATCACGAGACGCTGGATCTCGTTCGTTCCCTC
>Ga0326728_10006316_pt1 | contig 32027 bp, 26 predicted proteins | sample MB3enrmetagenome_FD_207602 | JGI IMG/M metagenome (GOLD analysis project Ga0326728, IMG submission 207602) | Lab enriched peat soil microbial communities from McLean, Ithaca, NY, United States - MB31MN | ecosystem: Environmental > Terrestrial > Soil > Wetlands > Peat | place: USA: New York... | reverse complement strand
GTGATGAAGTCGGCATAGGATACCAGCCAGCGGTCCCGGCTGAGGTTGCTCTTGCGGCGCTCCCGCATCATGCCGCCCGCTCCTTCTTGTTGGCGCTGGCGTCGTCCAGAAAGCCGGCCAGCTTCACCTCCAGCATGCGCGGGTTCATGCCTTCGAGGATGGAGATCACGCCTTCCAGCATCATCTCACGGCGTTGCTGGCCGTCGTGGATGCGGATGCGCATCTTGCCGGCAAACGGCAGAAAGAAGAGGTTGGCGAGGCCCACTCCGTAAATGGTGGCCACAAAGGCCACGGCGATCCCGCGGCCCACCGCCTGCATATCGTCCAGATGTTGCATCACCTGGATCAGCCCCAGCACTGCGCCCAGGATGCCGATGGTGGGCGAGAATCCTCCCGCCGACTCGAAAACCATGGGCAGGCGCTCTTCGTGCTCTATGGTCGAGTCCAGGCTGACGCGCATGATCTTGCGCAGGTCGCTGGGCTCGGTGCCGTCCACGGCCAGCATGAGAGAACGCTTGAGAAACGGATCCTGGATGGCCTGCAAGTCGGCGTCCAGGCTGACGACGCCCTGACGGCGGGCCTTGTTGGCAAAGGACAGCAGTAAGCGGATAAGCTCGTCGTTCTGCCTGCGCGGCGCGGAAAACACGTGCGCCAGGCTGCGGAATGCGGCTATGACTGTGGTGAGCGGAAACTGCAGCAGCACCGCGCCGAGGGTGCCGCCAAAGACGATCAGGGCCGCGGTTGGCTGCAGAATTTGGCCCAGGTTGCCCCCCTCCAGGATCAACCCGAACAAAATGCCGGCAATGGCCAGCAGGACTCCGCCAATACTCGCCTTATCCATGGCTCGCCTTCCTCATGTGAAGCTCCTTCACAAGCCGGGTGTGAAAACCCCGGATTTCCACCCCATCGACGAAGTGGGCGCCGGGGCGCCCTCCAGGGTCGGGGCATCGCTGGGGACCCCGGTTTTCATCGTTCAACGTCCGGCTTCCAGATCCTGCCTCTGGGCCGCCGGCGCCACGCTGGACTGGCCGGAAACGTCGAGGCTGGCAATGGAGACGACATTCTGCAAATCGACCCAAGAGAGCCGCCGCCGGGCGACCGCGGCCAGCAGGCGCGCCCGGTATTCGAGCACCCGCTCCGTCACCTCGGCGCAGGGCTCGCGCACAATTAGCTTTTCTCCGTTGATCAGTGTGAGCATGGTGTCGGGCGAAGCCTCGGCGGTCTTGATCAGATCGCTATTAACAACGATCGGCGCGCCGTTGAGCCGGGTAAGTTCAATCATGGCCCAGAGACTCCTTTGGCGGTGTTATCGGCAGAAGGCGGGAAAAGCTAAAGAATTAGAACGAAAGAGCAAAAAGTGTCCCCGGTGGGACACAAAAGGCGGTTCGATAAAGTCCATAACTCCCGCGCCGAAGAAGGGGCAAGATGCGGCGGTTAAAGCTCCGGAAGCAGCAACCCAGGGTTGAACAAAATAAATGGGGGCACTGCCGGGGAAGGGCCGCAAATCCACGCATCTACAAGGAGAACCCCATGTCCCTGGGTGTCTTGAATAACATCTCCGCGGTATATGCGGAGAACAACCTGAACAACACCAACAACAGCCTGTCTACGGTCCTGCAGCAGTTGTCTTCCGGTTCGAAGATCAACTCCGGCGCGGATGACGCGGCAGGTCTTTCGCTGGTCAACGGCCTGCAGGCCAACCAGCAAGCCCTAACCCAATCGCAAACCAACTCGGCAGAAGGTGTAGGTCTGCTGCAAGTCGCCGATGGCGCCCTCTCGCAAGTGACAAGCCTGCTCAACCGGGCCGTTACGCTGGCTACCGAAGCCTCGAACGGCACCCTCAACTCGACCCAGGACCTGGCGGCAAACCAGGAGTACCAGTCGATCCTCTCGGAAGTCTCGAACATCGGCTCCACAACGACTTATAACCAGGAGCAGGTCTTCAACTCCAACACCAACATCTATACCGGCGATTCCTCCTCCCAGGGTTCGTCGATCGACGCTCTGAACATCCGCACGCTGTCTTCGTCCAACCTGGGCGACACCGGCGGCGCGATGGCGTACAGCAATGGCACCAACAATGTGTTCCTCGACCTCTCGGAAGCCGGCAAGAATGCGTCTGTTGCCGATACTCTCGGCACAGCCGCCCAAACCACAACGCTCGCCGTCAACTACATGACCAAGGGAGCGAACGGCTCGGCGGTCAGCGCAACCGCCAATGTCAGCGCGGGCGCGGGCACCACGTACGCGAACACCGTTCAGGGATTGATCAGCGCCATCAACGCGGCGGGTCTGGGCGTCACCGCCAGCTTCGGCACGGCCACAGAGGCTGGAAGCACGGCCGTCGCGGCGACAGTGGCAGCCAATACTGCCGGCAGCGCCGGCACCGACACCGGCATCATTATCTCCGGTGCGGGCATCGGTGCCGGGACCGCAACCGGCGGCGCAGACGGCGCGGGTGAAGTGGGCACGCTCAATGTCACAAACAACACCTCGGCGCCAGACGCGGCAGGCGCGATTTTGGCGGGCACACTGGCCATCGTGGGTTCCAATGGCGCGACGCACAACATTACTCTGGGCACGGCGAACTCGACCGACACGCTGGCCAACCTGGCCTCGACGATCAATGCCGCCAACTACGGCGTCACTGCTGTGTACAATGCAACGACCGCTGTTCCAGACCAGGCGAACATCGTGTTCAACTCGGCAGACTCGGCCGTAACCGTGGCTCAAACCTCAGCCACACTTACCGGAACGGGTACTGGAACCGATGTTGTAGCCCTGAACGGTACGCCCACGGCTGCAGGTACCCAGCAATCCACCGCTATTGCCTCATTCACCGGCGCGCCTACCGTTGCCGGCGTCTTCACCATCGGCGCCAACACCCCCATTGTTGTGGGTATCGCCGAAACCTACACCACACTGGCTGCGGCGATCAATGCCGGCAAATACGGGGTTACCGCCTCGCTGAACGCCGCTGGCACGGTCATGACGATATCCTCGCCCAATTCCGCGCTGACGCCCGTCACCGACTCCGCGACCAGCGCCGTCAAAACAGCGATCGGTACAACCTCATCCGCGTATTACAGCGTCGGGATATCCAACGCCGCTGCCATTGCGGACACCAGCACACTCGGCGGTACGGCGAACATTGGCCTGGTTGGAGACTTCGATGGCACGGGTGGAACCGCGACCATCAGCTACGCCGACTCGGCTGGCCAGTCGCTCAGCCAGACCGATCTGACCAATGCCACCGATGCCCAGGCTGCTCTGACCGATCTCAACACGGCCATCAGCGACGTGGCGGCACAGGATGGCTACGTTGGCGCACAGATCAACACGCTGAACGCCGTCAGCCAGGTGCTCAGCACCCAGCAGGAAAACGTGCAGTCGGCGCAAAACGCGGTGCAAGCCACCGACTATGCCTCGGCAACCTCCAACATGTCCAAGTACGAGATTCTGAGCCAGACCGGTATCTCCGCCCTGGCCCAGGCCAACAGCATCCAGCAGGAAGTGACCAAGCTGCTGCAGTAATTCCAGGGTTCCCGGCGAGGGGTCTTCGTCGCTGGGATGGAATGAACCGGCGCAAGCCGTTTACCAAAGAAGGGCGTCCGCAAGGACGCCCTTCTTTGCGTCATCGGACAAATGGAAAGCCCGAAGACGATCGGTGGCTTTGAAAGGGCCTGGCTAAAGCCGCGCCCTTTCAAAGCCGATAAGTTGACTGCGCGGGAGAGTTTCTCTGTGGCTTCTTGAAGGTTAATGAGGCTTCTTTAACCCGGTTCGGCGGCGGTTGGTTCCCCGGCTGCTTTAGCCTTTGTGGGAGAGTGCGATGGGAGTAGTAGGACTGAATTTCGGGTCGCCGACCAGCGGGGCTGGATTCGACGTGAGCTCGACCGTGGCCCAGATCATCGGCAATCTGCAGAATGTGGAGACGCCCTGGAAGACGCAGTTGACCGCGCTTGAAGGCCAGGACACGGCCATCTCCAGCCTGGGAACCCTGCTGTCCAATCTCTCCAACGACATGAGTTCGTTGACCGAGGCGACGGGCGTGCTGTCGCAGAAGACCGGATCCAGTTCCGACACCAACGTGCTGGAGCTGACCGCGGCCACCAACTCCGCGGTTGCGGGAACGCACACGGTGACGGTGACCAATCTGGCCCAGACCTCCAGCGGCTATCTCAACAAGGTCACCAACGCATCCGACATTCTCTCCGGGTCCATCACGCTCAAAGTGGGGGCAGCGGGCACGCCGCAGACCATCGCGCTCACTTCGTCCGACAATACTCTTGCGGGGCTGGCCAAGGCCATCAACTCCTCCGGAGTGGGCATCACGGCCAGCGTGCTGACCGATTCCACGGGCTCCCAGTTGAGCCTGGTATCGGGCACCTCGGGCGCCGCCGGAGGCATCGTATACAGCGCGAATTCGATAACCGACGTCACCAATTCCAACACCCCGCTGGGTTATAACGTCGGCGTCCTCCCCAAAGACGCCAACCTGACGGTGGACGGCGTCTCCCTCACCAGCGCCTCGAACACGGTGACCAACCTCATTCCCGGCGTGACCTTCCAGTTGCTGGCGCCCAGCGCCACGGAGTCGGATGACAGCCTGGAACAGGTGCAGGTAGTGATCGGCAACTACAATGCCGGGGTCGAGAGCACCGTCACCACCATGGTGAGCGACTACAACTCGCTGATCAGCGCCATGAACGCGCAGGAGGGCCTGAACGCTTCGGGGCAGGTCGAGCCGCTGTTCGGTTCTCCCACTCTCTCGCTGCTGCAGCAGGATCTTCTTGGCGGCATCAACATGCAGAATCCCAACGGCTTTCTGGATGCCATCTCCACCGACAACGACACCACTCTTTCCGGCTCGATGAGCATCCAGGTGGGCACCGGGACGGCGCAGACCATTGTGCTGGGCGCGGCGACGGTTCCGCCGGCAGCCAACACCTTTTACGCCGGCGCCGGGGTCAACACCATCTCCGGACTGGCCGCGGCAATCGACGCCGCGAATATCGGAGTAACGGCCGGCGTGGTGACCGCAGACGGCCAATCCACGCTGACGCTGGAATCGGGCACCGCGGGTTCCGCCGGCGCCCTGACCGTGAGCTCTTCGATCATCGCCACCAGCGACACGCTGCAGTATTACACCGACACGGTCGGCTATACCAGCACCACGGGAGACACCGGCACGCTGGGCGCGCTGCCCAGCAGCGCCGACCTGCTCAAGGGCTCGGTCACCATCCAGGTGGGCAGCGGCGCGGCGCAGACCATCACTGTCGATCCGTCGGACGCCACCCTTGCCGGCCTGGCCAACCAGATCACCTCCTCTAGCCTGGGAGTCGCGGCCACGGTCGTGACCAATGACGGCGTATCGAGCCTCTCCCTGGTTTCGGGCACAGTCGGTTCGGCCGGAGTGTTGACGGTGTCCTCCAGCCTGTTCGACACCACCAGCAAGACCAACTCGACGCTGGCTTACAACAACTCGTCGGATATCCCCGGCCTGACGGCCCTTGGCATCAGCGTGAACAGCGACGGGTCGCTCACCCTGGACGCCACCTCGCTCGATTCGGTTCTGAACTCGGACTACAGCGGCGTGCAGGGCCTCTTCCAGAACGCGAACAGTTGGGGGATGACGTTTGCCAATACCCTGACCAACGCCGGCACGGGTTCGCCGACCGGGATTCTCAAACTTGCTCAGGGCTCCGACAGCAACATCGAATCCACGCTGAATGCGGACATCTCCAAGGAGCAGAGTTACATCTCGGCGCAGCAGACAAGCCTGACCACGGAGTTGAACACCGCCAATCAGATCATGCAGCAGCTGCCCACGCAGTTGGAGGGCGTCAACGAACTCTACTCGGCCATCACCGGCTATGACCAAAACGTGAACGGCTAAGGAGCTTTGCTCAGATGGGAAGTTATCGGGAACACGCACTGGATGGCGCTTCGGCCGTCGATTTGGTGGTGGCGCTGTATGACGGGATTCTCCGCTTTCTTTACGGCGCCATCGCAGCCGTCGAGCGCGGAGACGCAGCCGGCCGCCGCAACGCCGTGAAGCGCGCGCTGGATATCATCATTCACTTGCAGGCGCGGCTGCGCATGGATGTGGGCGGCCGGCCGGCGCAGGCGCTCAGCGAGTTCTATGCATCCATCTTTTCGGAGATCCTGCAGGCCTCGCAATCGGCGTCGCGGCAGAAGTTCGAGCATGCCATCGAATGCGTGCGCAACGTGCGCGATGCATGGCGTCAGGTGGCGAAGGATCCCGCGGTCAATCCCGCCCCGCCCCAGCTGCCCTCGCTGGCCTCCGGGCGCAGGCCGAGGGGCTTCGATGGCGACGAGTACGGCGCGGACTCGGCGGCCGGCTCAAGCTGGAATGCGTGAGCAGCCCGACTCGCCGCGGCAAGTTGCGCCGTCAATGAACCAGCCAACTCGCCAACTTGCTATCACCGCGAAGCGGTGGCTAACTTGCTAATTCTGTTTACAAACCGCCTCATCCAACTAGCTTGTTCATCGGGAGCGCCGGCTCCGGCCAGAGCCGCACAGATTCGAATCGCCTTCGGACGACCAAGATGCGAAGCGCATTTGTTTCAATAACCTACAGTCGAACCCTTCGGTTGCCTTTGAACTTGTCGCCTGTTGACTTCTGGTGCACCTTCCGGATAGGCGACCATCCGGTCGCTACCCATAAAATGCCCTTTCGGCTGCATCGGATTCTGGCCATTTGAGTTCGTGTGCCAGAATTCCCGCAAACCAGTACTATTTCACTGCGCTCGGGTCCATCAACGCTCCCGCAAACAGCAGCGCCCCAGAGGCATTTTCCCGCACCAGAAATACAAACGGCCGGTTGAGAACTAAGTGAAAAGAATCCGGTGCCATAATGAGACCGGCAGGAATCGCGCCAACGACGGTCTCCGCATCCGCATGAATCCCGTGCTTGTCGGCGGTAAAGTCAATTGTCTGCCCAATATCGGTCACTTGCGCCACCGGCACATCGACGGTGCCCTTCGGACCATAGCGCAAATCGCGTCGCGCCACGCCTTCCAGGTTCTCGAAGATATCCTTGACGCCCATCGCCTTCAGTGCGACCTCAAGGTGCATCGTCGCGCGGATCGTAAAGATAGGCATTGTGACAGAACCAAGCGATGGCTTCATTGATTTCAGCGCATCGGGTTCGGCGGCCAGAATCCCCTCCAATTCACGAATCTTCATCCCTTCACGCGGCAGCACTGCAATCATCGAAACCCGGCCACAAGGTAGTGCCACGGCTTCAAAGCGGTCGGTCTTCAAGTACTCCAGGTTTTCGAGGACGCTATCCACTCGCTGGGCTATCAGACTCTGGCCCGCCTCTGTGCGAAACTCCCCAGGATGTGGGACGCTTTCCATAAAGAGCTCTTCCCACGTCTGCCGGAGGTGCGTCCCCGATGAAAGCCAGACCTGGTCCAGCGGTGAGACCTCGGGAATTCGGCCAGTCTCACTGCGACTCGTTCGCAGATCTTCCACCGTCGGCAGCCGGTCGCCAACATCCACGAGTTCCAGCCCAAACTGCGCCTTCGCACTCTGCACAAACCAATGCTCAAGCAGCGGAGGCTCATTCTTCTTCGAGCGATAGAGAAGCCGGTTTGCAATCCAAAGCGATTCGCCCTCCCATGGCTGCTCCTTCGGCCGCTTCGCGCCCGGCGGCAGTTGCTTCACCTTGGGTGGCTCCATCGCCGCCAGCATCATTTTGCTCGGAATTCCGGGTTGTATGTCTCGCTCCCAGCCAAAGACCTGCCGAAGCTGTTTCTGCGTTTCCTCTCGCCAACTGTTGGCCTCAATTGCGCCCAACAGAATAGTCAGCGAAAGCGGCGCGACCACCGCATTCTTCTCTGGGGCGTCCGCATGACTCTCCGCGAGCAGCTTGAGCCCAAACCTGTCATTGCCGCGCAGGAATTGCTGCAATGATTCTCCGGGCTGAACCTGTGCCCCCGCCGATGGTAGTGCGGCAAGCGGAAACAAAAGCGTTGCAACAAAGAAAATAGCCTTTGATTTCATATCAAGAGCATATCGCAGCCTCTCCTATTGCCGAGGGTAGAGACCGTGCCTGGATCACCGGCAAACCGGAGATTACCGCTCTACCAGGTCAGGCCCGAGCGGCGTGTTCGGTAGAAAAGCCTCGGGGCAGAACAGAAAAGTTCCAAAATTGTCTTCTAGTGCCGACGCTTATCCGGCCACAATGAGCTCCTCTTCCAGTTGCTGCTTCTGGAAGAGGCCGGCGTAGTAGCCATCGAGGGCCAGCAACTCCTCGTGCCTGCCCAGCTCCACGATCCTGCCATGATCGAGTACCGCGATCCGATCCGCGCTGCGCACGGTCGAGACGCGGTGAGAGATCAGGATGGTGGTCGAGGCGGCGGTGTAGCCGCGCAACCCGCCCAGTATGCGCTCTTCCGTATATGTGTCCACGCTGGCCAGAGCGTCGTCGAGGATGAGAATGGCGGGCCGGCGCAGCAGCGCTCGGGCGATGGCCGAGCGCTGCTTCTGACCGCCGGAGAGCGTCACGCCCCGCTCGCCGACCATGGTCTCCAGGCCCTGCGGAAACTCCTCGAACTCCTGGCGAATGTGAGCGGCCTCGGTGGCTTCGCGGATCTCCTCCGCGCCGGCATGGGGCGCTCCGAAGGTCAGATTCTCGCGGATGGTCTCGCTGAAGAGGAATGTTTCCTGGGGAACCATGCCGATGTTGCGCCGCAGCGCCTCGAGCGGATAATCGCGCACCGGCCGGCCGTCGATGAGGAGCGACCCCTCGGGCGCTTCAAACAGTCTCGGGATGAGGTTGACAAGCGTGGACTTGCCCGAGCCGGTGGGACCGACGATGGCCAGGCTGGAACCGGCCGGAATCTCGAGCGAGATGTCGCGCAACACTTCCGTCTCGCCGTAGCTGAAGTTCAGGTGGCGGAACTCGATCTCGCCCCGCAGCGCGGCGTCCGGGGGAATCGCGGCATCGGCGGCGCGGTCGTCGATGGCCGGCTCGGCCTTCAGCAATTCGTCGATGCGCTTGACCGAGGCCGTGCCCCGCTGGAAGAGATTCACCACCCAGCCCACGGCGATGATGGGCCAGATGAGCATGATCATGTACGTGTTGAAGGCCACGAAGTCGCCCACGGAGATGCGGTTGGAATGGACCAGGTGGCCGCCGGCCAGCATCGTGATCACCATCGAGACGCCGAGGATGAACTCCAGCGTGGGCCACAGCATGCCCATCAGTTGCACCAGCCGGAGCGCCCGGCCGATGTACCGCCGGTTGAGCCGTTCGAAGAGCCCAATCTCGGACTCCTCGCGGGCAAAGGCCCTGATCAGGCGCGCGCCGGAGTAGTTCTCCTGGGCCTGCGACGAGATCTCGGAAAAGCTGGCCTGGATGCGCTCGAAGCGGTCGTGAATCTTGCGCCCCAGGTACTGCACCAGGATGCTGGCCAGCGGCATGGGCGCCAGCGCGACCAACGTCAAATAGGGGCTGATGCGCAGCACGTAGTAGAGCGCGCCCACGGTGAAGAAGACCGTGTTGGCGCTGTACATGAGCGCCGGGCCTAGCAGCATGCGCACGGCATTCAGGTCGTTGGTCATGCGGGCCATGATGTCGCCGGTGCGGTAGCGCTGATAGAAACCCGAGTCCTGCCGTTCCAGGTGCAGGAAGAGGTCGTTGCGCAGATCGAACTCGATCTCCCGCGAGATGCCGATGAGAATCCACCTCTGCGCATAGAGAAAGACGCCCTTGACCAGCGAGATGCCGACCAGCAGCCCGGAGAAGAGCAATATCCTCTCCCTGGTTACCCCATGCTTCATCTCGTCGATGGCTACCTGCAGGACCCTGGGAAACTGCACCGCGACGGCATTGGTGGCTATGCACGAGAGAGTGCCCCACAGGTATCCCCAGCGGTAGCGGCGCATGTATTTGTAGAGCGGGGCCAGATCGCGGAGCATGGGTTTATTGTACGGGGAGGGGCGAGCATCTCCCGTAGCGGTTTCCCTCGCTCTACTTCGGCTCGATGATCTTCAAGCCGTTCACAACCACAAAATGCCGCACATTGAAGGTAGCCACGGCGCTGCCCGAATGGAGAGCCATAGCCGCGAGAATCAGGTCGTACGAGCCGATCATCTGGCCCCTGGATTCAAGTTCGGCCCAAAGACGCGCGTGCTCGAAAGCCGCCTCTTCGCCGTAGGGTACGAAGTCGAAGGTTGCAAATACCCGCTGAAGAAACAACCTACGCGTTGTCCGATGATTGCCGGTTGCGCGTTCTGCCCCATGCCAAAGCTCGGCAACGGTGATAGCCGCGAGTTTAAACTCTTCGTTCGGCTGCGAGACCAGCCACGCATCGAGGTCGAAGATGCCCCGCTCGGCCTGGATGATGACATCGGAATCGATCAGGATTGCCATTTATCGACCGGCGGCAGCAGATTCTTGCGGGCTTCCTCAAGGTCGTGAAGCCAAGCCGTGGCTTCTTCTTCGCCAAGATGAACGTCCTTGAGCGCCGTACGCAACGCCGCCGCCAGTTCCAGGCCGGTGCGGGGCTTCCGCTCTTCCGGCACAATCCGCGCCACAGGCACGCCGTTCTTGTGCAGCACGAAGGTCGTGCCCAGGTAGCGGGCGCGGTTGATGCAATCGGCAAAGTTCCGCGCCGCCTCCGTCACGCTAATGGCCTGTTCTCTCATAGAATCAGATTATCAGATTTTACGCATTCCGCCAATCGCCTGCTTGCTGCGCAAAGACTGAACTCCCCCAGCGACGGTTCTTCGTCGCTGAGGCATGAACCAATCAGCTTCTTTACGTCCTGCCAGGCCCCGGCCCGCCAGTTCTACCCTACTCCAGCCTGGTCAGGAACTCCTTCATCCGCCGCGTCCCCTCGTCGATGTTCTGTTTGGTCACCGGATAGGAGACGCGGATGTGCTCCGCGGTGCCAAATGCCTCGCCGGGCACCGTCACCACATGCGCCTCGTGCAGCAGCCGGGTAGCCATCTGGGTCGCAGTTTTGATGCCGCCCTTGCCCAGGTACGCCGAGATGTTCGGGTATACGTAGAACGCCCCCTCGGGCTTGGTGCAGGTCACGCCGGGAATCTCCTTGAGCCTGGACAGCATGTAGTCCCGCAGTTCGATGAACTCGGCGCGGAACTCGCAGACGCACTCCTGCGAGCCGGCCAGTGCGGCCACGGCGGCCTTCTGCACAAAGCTGGTGGCGTTCGACGTGGACTGAGACTGCAGCTTGTTCAGGTTGGCCACCACGGGCTTTGCGGCCAGGGCGAAGCCCGCCCGCCAGCCGGTCATCGCATAGGTCTTCGACAGCGAGCCGAGCACCACAATATGCTCCTTGGCCCAGGTAAACGAGCCGCCCGAAACCGGCTTGCCGGCATAGTTTAGATACACGTAGCACTCGTCCAGCAGCAGGTAGATTCCGCGCTCGTGGGCCACATGCACGATCCGCTCCAGATCCTCGGCCGACACCACCGAGCCCGCCGGGTTCGACGGCGAGTTGAGGATGATGGCCTTGGTCTTGGGCGTGATGGCCTTCTCGATGGCGTCGGCCGTGATGCGGAAGCTCTCCGCCTCGCTGGTCTCCAGATAGACCACCGTGCCGCCGGCGTACTGGATGATGTCCTTGAAGCTCACCCAGTAGGGAACGGGCAGAATCACCTCGTCGCCGTGGTCCACCAGGATCTGGATGGTGTTGAAGAGCGCCAGCTTGCCGCCGGTGGTGAAGATGGCCTCGTCCAGGCCGTAGTCCGACCCGAAGTCGGTCGCGTGCCGCTCGACAATGGCCTTGCGCACGTCGGGAATGCCCGGAACCACCGTATAGCGGGTGAAGTTGGCGTCGATGGCGGCAATGGCCGCGTCCTTGATATGTCGCGGCGTGTTGAAATGCGGCTCTCCGGCGCCAAAATCCACCAGGTTCGCGCCCTGCGCGCGCAGCTTGGCGGCCTCCGCGGCCACGGCCATGGTCGCGGAAACCTCGATCCGGCCAATCCGGCCGGCAAAGACTTGGGAAGATGTCGAGACTGTCATAGCACTTCTATCTTTACAGATTTCCCGCCAACGACCAAGCCCGGCACCAAAAGACGATCATCCGGCATCAGCCGCCTGCCGGCCCCATCCCAGCTACTTCAGCTCCCTCACCCAGATATTCCTGAAGCTGATCGGCTCGCTCTTGTCGCCATGCGCCTGCAGCTTGATCGGAGCGGTTTCATACGCCTTGTAAAACGGCTTGCCGCGGTAAAGTGTCTGGCCCTTCAGTTCGAAGTGATTCTGCACCAGCACTCCATTGAAGAACACCGTCACATAGGCCGGCGATTTCAGCGAGCCATCGGCGTTGAACTCCGGCGCCGTCCACACCACGTCGTAACTCTGCCACTCCCCTGGCTTGCGGCCGGGATTCACCAGCGGAATGCTCTGCTTGTAGATGCTGCCGCCCATGCCGTTCACATAGGTCTTGTTCTGGTAGGAATCGAGAACCTGCAACTCGTATCCGTCGTCGCCTGGTCCCGTCGAGGCCAAAAACACGCCGCTGTTGCCCCGCGCCTGGCCGCTGCCCGTGATGTTCTCGGGGATCTTCCACTCGATGTGAAGCTGGTAGTCCTTGAAACTTCGCTTGGTTTCAATGTTTCCCCCGGCCTTGTTCACGGTAACCACGCCGTCGACGACGATCCAGTTGGCTGGCGACTTGTCGCGGCTCAAAACCCACTCGTCGAGGTTCTTGCCGTCGAACAGCACAATCGCGTCGGAGGGAGGCGCCGTGCAGGTTGCCCCAGGAGTCACCACCGCCGGAACCGGCTCCCACACTTCTGTGTCTTCAGGTCTCGGCGTGGCCGTTTGCGCCGTCATCAAGGCGCCATCCGGCTGCGCGCCCTGAGGCGGGGACGGCGATTGTGCAAGAAGGGAAACAGCCGCGGCCACCAAAGCCGCGGGCGCAAGGAGTCTCGAAAACCGAATGCGCATCATTGGACCAAAATACATCAGCTCGCATCGATCCTGCCAATCCGGCGGGCAAAGACTTGGGAAGATATCGAGACTGTCATAACAGTTCTATCTTTCGAGATTTGGCGGTAAAGGCAAACCCTGACTGCGGAAAAATCGGCTGCGCGGCGAACCCGGCTGTAAATAATGGCGGGCGCGGATGTGGTGTTATGCCCTATGCGTAGAGATATATGGGCCGTAAACCCCGTCACCGTGCGATAATCGCCTCGACCCGCTTCCAGGCTTTTCGGAACATGCAACCGCCCGGTCAACTCGCGCAGCACCTGCTTGACGCTGCGATCACGCTGCTCAAGAGGCCAGGGGTTTATTGGCCGATCATCGTAGCGGCGGTGGGGATAATCGCTCCATGGGTTCGGAAGTGGCGGCACAAGTGGCGGAGTCTGGCCCGGGCGCGGGCCGTTCGCGATTGGCTCTCCGTTCAGGCAACGATTGACGTGGTTAGCGTCGCCGAGCGCCATGACGACAAGAAACTTTACTACGATGCTGTGCTCACCTACTTCTACCGGCGTCCGGATCTCCAGATGGGCGAGTACGAACGCGAGTTTTCACAGAAGCCCGCAGCTAAGCAGTGGACGGAGCAGTTCAAGGGTCGCCAGGTCACGATACACGTGAACCCTCAGAATCCTGCCGAGTCGTTCCTTCTTGACAGCGATTTGGAAGGCCTGGACGCGCATCTGGCGCCCAGCATTGAAGCACCGGCGACCATTGAGATGCTGCCGGAGTTGCCGCATGGCTATCATCTCTTCTGTGCGCTCTCGGAACTTCTCAGCATTGCCGGGCTGGCCGGCAGCGCCGTGCTGCTCTCGATCAGCATCGCAACCGGCAACAGTGTGCGCCCGCACTGGGTTTTGTGGACCGGTGCGACGATGTTTGCCATCACCTGGGTTTCCATGTTCGTCGTGCAGTTTCATTTCCGCGGCAACGAATCGGCCAGGTCTTTCCTGCGTACCTACACGCTTTGGTGCCCGGCATGGATGCGCTGGAGTTTGAAGGTGTCAGGGGCCGCTTTTTTCCTTTTCCTTGTTCTGCAACAATTCCGCGCCGATCTGCCTTCGATCCTGCAACTGTGGATGAAAGGGCTCGCCCCGCACATGCCGTACATCTTCGCCTGCTGGGGCTTTCTTCTCAGCGCCTCTTTCCACATGGCCGTTCTGCGCTCCCAGGAGGAAGCTCGGCTTCCGTATAGCAACGCATAGGGGCGGCCGAACAGCCGGTTGCCCGCCACGATTTTGTCTCCTGGGATTCAGTCCGCGCTAGCTCTTGCCGATTCGCCCACGCAGGCGCTTGAGCACGTTGGGCGGCAGCAGGCCGGTCACGTCGCCGCCCAGGGTGAATACTTCCTTCACCATGCGCGAGCTGACAAACGAGTAGCGCCCGGCCGGCTGCAGGAAGACGGTCTCGATCTCCGGGGCCAGCCGCCGGTTCATCAGCGCCATCTGGAACTCGTACTCGTAGTCGGAGATGGCGCGGATGCCGCGCAGTATTGCCGATGCTCCCTGGCGGCGCGCAAATTCCACCATAAGCCCCTCGAAGGTGGCGATCGAGACGTTGGCCAGCGAGCCGGTGACCTCCTTGAGCATCTCCACCCGCTCCTCGACGGTAAATAGCGGATTCTTCTCCGGATTGTTGAGGATGGCGACCGTCAGGTGATCGAAGAGCTTGGCTCCGCGCTGGATGAGGTCCACGTGGCCGTTGGTCGGCGGATCGAAGGTGCCGGGATATAAGGCTGTTACGCTCATGCGGGTTGCTCTAAAAGAATTCTAGCAGCGCGGGCGGGCGGCTAGATTCGGCCGACAGTGCGGCTTGCTGCGCTCCGGGCCAAGTCCCGAATGATCTCCTCCTGTCGAGTTCCGGGATGGCAGAGTTATCGGGATTGCGAGCGAACCTGCTGGATCGGAAAAAAACGGCCGCCCGCAAGCAGCCGTCTTTCCCCTGATCCTGCCGTCGCCCTACACCTTGCGCCCGCGCACGGCCTCCTTGGCTTCCGCGGGGCCGGTGGAGGGAACCTCGGGCACCTCGGCCTTGACGGCGCCGATCTTCAGCTTCTTGCGCAGTTCGGCGTCCAGTTTGGCGAAGATGTCCTTGTTCTCTTTCATAAAGGCGCGGGTATTTTCCCGGCCCTGGCCGATGCGTTCGCCGGCATACGCGTACCAGGCGCCCGATTTCTCCACGATATCGTTGGCCACGGCCAGGTCCAGCACGTCGCCCTCTTTGCTGATGCCCTCGCCGTAAAGAATGTCGAACTCCGCCTCGCGGAACGGCGCGGCCACCTTGTTCTTGACGATCTTCACCTTGGTCCGGTTGCCGGTCACCGCCTCGCCATCTTTGATGGCGGCGATACGCCGGATATCCACGCGCACCGACGAGTAGAACTTGAGCGCCCGTCCGCCGGTGGTGGTCTCCGGGTTGCCGAACATGACGCCGATCTTCTCCCGAATCTGGTTGATGAAGATCAGCGCGGTGCGCGACTTGGAGACGGTGCCAGTGAGCTTGCGCAGGGCCTGCGACATGAGCCGGGCCTGCAGGCCCATGTGGGATTCACCCATCTCGCCGTCCAGCTCGGCCTTAGGCACCAGCGCGGCCACCGAGTCCACCACCAGCACGTCGATGGCCCCGGAGCGGACCAGGGTTTCGGTGATCTCCAGCGCCTGCTCGCCGTTATCCGGCTGAGAAACCAGCAGGTTATCGATGTCCACGCCCAGCTTCTTGGCGTAGCTGGGGTCCAGCGCGTGCTCGACATCGACAAAGGCCGCCAGGCCGCCCGCCCGCTGCGCCTCGGCGATGATCTGCAAGCAGATGGTCGTCTTGCCCGACGACTCCGGCCCAAAGACCTCCGTAACCCGGCCGCGCGGAATGCCGCCCACGCCCAGCGCCGCGTCGAAGCTGATGGAGCCGGTGGAGACGACCGCGATGGGCAGCAGCGCTTCCCGTGAGCCGAGGCGGACAATGGAGCCTTTGCCAAACTGCTTCTCGATCTGTGCAAGGGCTAGTTCTACGGCTTTGGCGCGGTCGTCGGCAATGGCCATGGGAAGACTCCTCAGGATGCGCGCCTTGCTTTTCCTCGCAGGAAACGGTGCGGCGGCTGGATTGGATTTCGATGGGATTGTAGCAGGGCTGGGCAGACATTGACAGAGAAAAATAGCGAAGAAATGGAGAAGAGAGAGAATTGCCGCGCAAACGGCAGTCACTAGCGCTCCTCAAACATGACGCCAGAACAATTGCTTCAAAGTACGCGGAACGCTGTTCTGGCGCTATCGGTAAAGCAAAAGGAGCCTACCAATTAAGGCGCTCGGCGACCGGACGCGCGCGCTGTGCCTTGTTAATCTTTCGGAGAAGCTTTCCAAATTCCAAAGCCACATCCTCGCAGGTAGGGTTGGCCATGATCGTTTGAAGAAGTCCTCTCATGGAATGTAGGTACCATTCTGGTTTGTCATCAAAATCCACAGTTGATAAGTGAGCAAGTAATTCGCTTGTGAGTACCTCGAATGCCCCGTCTCTTGAGTCAAGCGCAGCAGATTCTAATGCTTTACGGATCGACGGGCGGCCTACATAAGTATCAAATTTCCTTTCAAAAGCCCACTGAATAGCGGGTTGAACAATTTCTCGGTAGCTTTCAACGTCGATAAAAACTCCCCGCGTAACCAGAAGTTCCAAGAAACGCTCACCAGCGAGGTCAAGCCTTTCATCATCGGACAGCAAAACGCCATTTACTTTCTCCATAATAAGAACGCGTTGTCCAGCGGGGAGAGCCTTGAAAGCGGATGGGGAGTACTCCTCAATAAGGATCGCGAGTTCATGTAATTTGCCATGCGCTAGTACATCTGAAAGCGGTTTTGTTGGCTGGGTGATTGCCCCCGCCAATCGTGTACAGAATACACGTGCGTTCGCCAATCGTTGATTCTTGTCTGATTCCGTGCAATCAAGAATAAGATCATCAATAGATGGGGGTATGGATTCGTTCGAAGCTAATTCTTCATAGTTTCCTGGGGCCATCCTTTTTCCAGCTAGGACCTCGTAGAACGTTATGCCCATGGAATAAATGTCAGCACGTGCATCCAACGGTAGACCGGCTATGTGCTCGGGTGACATATACCCAGGCGTTCCAAGCACCCAGCCAGTTTCTGTGAGTCTTCGAGCTTCCTCGCGCGAAAGCGCAATGCCAAAATCGACAAGATAGGCTGTTTGCATATCCGGGGTGATTATTATGTTCTCCGGCTTAATATCCCTGTGAATAATTCCTAATTTATGAGCGTGCTCAAGGGCAGAGCCTATCTGCAAAAACCACTGTCGAGCGGCACTGATTTGCGAAGGTCCATTCTCATTTATGATTTTCCGAAGATTTCTCCCTTCGATGAACTGGAAGTAGATGTTGAATGCATCCTGTGTGAATTCAACATCATAGACAGCCGGGATATTCGGGTGAGAAAGCTTGGCCAACGTTCGGGCTTCGCGCTTGAATCGTTCCTGCTCTGCCTCAGAAAACTCCTTCAGGATAGGGTCAAGGCTTTTTACTGCCACATCTCGGTCAAGGCTCGTATCGCGAGCAACGCGAACCCTCCCGAAGCCGCCTGCCCCGATTTCGCTTTCTTGCGGCTAAACATACCGTTCCGCCATGCCCCGCCACCGTCCTGGCTAAAGATTTTGTGACGGCCTACATCCTAGCACAAAAGGGCGCTCAGTCATGCCGCGCCTCCGATCCGGGCCTGGCTGATGGCTCTGACCTGTTGAGCGAGGAAATCCAGCAACCCAGCCGTCGAACAGTGCCCCCCGCGCGCGGCCTCCGCCGCAACTGGGATACAATCGAGCCTGAGCGCGCAATGGCCCCCGGAGCGAACAGTACGGGACCGCGGAGCGCGAACTCAACCGTTTGATCGGAGAGCAAGACCTTCGGCATGGCCCGCATCTATCCATTTCGCGCCTGGCGCTACAACCCCTCGGCCGTCCGGCTTGAAGACGTGGTCACGCAGCCCTACGACAAGATCTCTCCGGCCATGCAGCAGGCCTATTACCAGCGCAGCCCCTTCAACCTGGTGCGCATCATCCTGGGCCTACCGGAGCTCTTCGACGCCGAGCGTGGCGAGAACGTGTATACGCGGGCGGCGTGCGACTTCCGCTCCTGGCGCGAACAGGGCGTTCTGACCCAGGAAAAGACCCCCTGCATCTTCGCTTATGCGCAGCGCTTCAAGGTTCCCGGCACCGAAATCGTGAAGGAGCGGCGCGGCTTTATCGCCCTCGGCAAGCTGCACGACTACGCCGAGAAGGTGGTCTTCCGCCACGAGCAGACCCTCGCCAAGCCCATGAGCGACCGGCTCAACCTGCTCCGGGCCACTCATGCGCACTTCGGGCAGATCTTCATGCTCTACTCCGACCCCGCCGGCAGCGTGGAGAAGATTCTCTACGAAGGCAACGGCCCCGCCGAAGCCGAGGTCACGGACGAGTACGGCGTGCTCCATCGGCTTTGGAAGATCGGCGACCCGGCGGCCATCCGCCTGCTGACCACGGTCATGGACGACAAGAAGCTGATCATCGCCGATGGGCACCACCGCTATGAGACGGCGCTGAATTACTCCAGGGAGTACGCGGCCGCCTCGCCGGCCAAGGCTGAGTCCAGCACCAGCCAGTTGCCCCAGCCGGCCTATCCTGAAGCCGCCGTCATGATGACCTTTGTGAATATGGATTCCGACGGCCTGGTGATTCTGCCGACCCACCGCGTGGTTCACGATCTGCCCCACTTCGATCCGGTGGCTTTTGCCATCGCCGCCCAGGAGTTTTTCACGGTCGAGCCGCTGGAAACCGCCGATGCTGCCGCTTCGATTGAGTTGCTTGGCCGCGAGCAGGGGACGGCCTTCATCGCCGCCACAGCGGCCGGGGCTCTGCTGCTGCGCTCCAAGCCGGAAGCCATGGCCGCCGCCCTTGCCGCGCTGCCCGAGCGCCAGCGCCAGCTTGACCTGATTCAACTGCACTCCATCGTGCTCGACCGGCTGCTCGGCCTGGGCGCGGAGAAGGTTCGCGAGCAAAGCAATATCCGCTACCTGCGCGACGCCGGCGAAGCCATGGACCAGGTTCGCCGCGGCGAAGCCGACGTCGCCTTCCTCACCAACCCCGTCTCCATCGAGCAACTGCGGGAGGTGGCCTTTGCCGGCGACGTCATGCCGCAAAAGTCCACCGACTTCTTCCCCAAGCTGCTTAGCGGATTGACCATCTATGCGCTGGACTAAGCGAGTCTTCGGGCGGCGCCGGCTGGTGTGGACGCTGGCGAGCCCAATCTTTGTAGCCGGACTGGCTGGGTCAGTTGGATCTGTGGCCGCCGCGCAAGCCCCTCCCGCTCCGGCGGCGCCCGCGCCTCCTCCGCCCCGCTTTGTGGTGGTGCTGGATGCGGCCCACGGCGGCGACGACTCTGGCGGGCGCCTCTCGGACGGCCAGCCGGAAAAGGCCTTCACTCTTGCTCTCAGCGTGAGGCTGCGGTCGCTCCTTGCGGCGCGCGGCATCCCGGTCATCACCACTCGTGAATCCGATGAAACCCTGGACCTGGACCGCCGGGCGGCTATTGCCAACCGCGCCTACGCCCAGGCCTGCTTGAGCCTGCATGGATCGGAGAGCGGCTCCGGCGTTCATCTGTTTGTCTCTTCGCTGGCCCCCGCGCAGCCCGCGCGCTTTGCCCCCTGGAAGACCGCGCAGGCCGCCTCGGTTACGCGCAGCCTGGCCCTTGCCGGAACGCTCAACGCAGCCCTCGCCCAAGCCGGCATGAACGTCACCCTGGGCCGCACGGCCCTGTTGGCGGTGGACAGCATGAACTGCCCCGCCGCGGCCGTCGAGGTTGCGCCCGAGCGCGGCCCCGACAAAAAGGTGACTGCCGGTCTGGACGATCCGGACTACCAGGCCCGCGTGGCCGGGGCGCTGGCCGCCGCGCTGCTCGATTGGAGATCGGAGGGCCGTCAGCCGTGATCCCCCGTTATCAGACCATCCTGTTCGCTGTCCTGCTCTTGGCTTCAGTGGTCATGAGCGCGGTTCTATGGCAGTTGCGCGAGCGAGCCCATCAGCGGCTGCTGGCCGGCCAGGACTCGGCGCCCACGCAGGCTCCCCAGGTGGCGCCGGCTGAGCAGGCCATGCTGCTGGTAGCCAACGACGCCGACAACTCCCTGCTCGCCCAGGTTCAGTCCCTACCCCTGCCCCAGGACCCCGGCGCGCGCGCCCGCGTAGTGCTGGGCACACTGCTGGACCTCTATGCCGCTCCCGATGCCGTCCATCCAGTCCCCGGCGGCGCCGGCGCCATCGCCCAGGTCTTCCTGTTGCCGGTTCCGAACCAGGACCTGGACTCGACCCGGAACTCGCAGTCGGATGGCCCCGAGCTCGCCGTCGTCAACCTGACAGGGGCCTTCGCCGCCAGCCACCCATCGGGGCTTGAGACCGAGACGCTGACCGTGCTCTCCATCTGCGGAACTCTGCACGCCAACCTGCCTCGCGTCACCCAGGTCCACTTTCTTGTCGACGGCCAGCCGCGCGCCACCCTCGCCGGCCACGCCGACCTCACCCGCACCTACCTGGCCACGGAGGTTGTCCCAACCGAGGGGGCGCATCCATGAGCAGCCCCGGAACTAGCGGCGGAAAATCAACCGGACCTTTGCCTCCCACCATCGGCGTCTTCGATTCCGGCTTTGGCGGTCTTACCGTGCTGCGCGCTCTGGTGGCCCGGCTGCCCCAGGCCCGATTCGCCTTCCTCGGCGATACGGCGCGTCTGCCTTACGGCTCCAAGTCCCGCCGCACCATCGCCCGCTACGCCGTCCAGAGCGCGCAGTTCCTGGTGCGCGAGCAGGGCGCCGAGTTCCTGGTGATCGCCTGCAACACGGCCAGCGCCCTGGCTCTGGACGCCATTCAGGATGCCGTCCCCGTCCCCGTCCTCGGCGTGATCGAGCCTGGCGCCGTAGCTGCCCGCGCCGTCTCGCGCAGCGGCGACGTGCTGGTCATCGCCACCGACGCCACCGTGCACAGCCACGCCTACGCGGCCGCCTGCCGCGCACACGGCCTCCGCGCCCTCGAGAAGGCCTGCCCGCTGCTGGTTCCGCTGGTCGAAGAGGGCTGGACCGCTCATCCGGTGACTGCCGAAGTCATCCGCATCTATCTCGACGAGTTGACCGCCGAAGCCGCCGCCCAGGGCCTCAACCCCGATGCGCTAGTCCTCGGCTGCACCCATTACCCGCTGCTGCGCCCGCTCATCGCCCGCGCCGTGCCCGCTGGCATGAACGTCATCGACTCCGCCGAAGCCGCCGCCGAGGCCGCCCTCCGCCACTTCTGCGTCACCGCTCTCACTTCAGCCAGTCCAAAGCCAAAAAGCACGGAGTGCCGCTGCTTCGCCACCGATTCCGTCGAGAAATTCGAGCGTCTTGGCTCCCGCTTCCTCAATCAGCCTACCGGCAAGGTCGAACTCGTCGACCTGGGCGGCTGATATTCTCTTTATGCCTGATATTCTATGAGTTGGCGGGTCCGGCATTCCCCTCGGCAACCCTGAATCCATCCCGGCGCGGACCCTGGAGGACGAAAGCAAGCATGATCGATCTGGCGGGTAAGACGGCCGTTGTCTTCGGGCTGGCCAACAAGCGTTCCATTGCCTGGGGAATCGCCCAAAGACTGCATGAGGCCGGCGCGACCCTGGCCATCTGTTACCAGAACGAGCGCATGAAGCTCGAAGCCCAGAGCCTCATCGACGAGCTGCCCGGCGCCTGCGGCTTCCAGTGCGACGTCTCCAGCGACGCCGAGATCGAGACCCTCTTCGCCGCCCTCCGCCAGCGCTACGCCAAGCTCGACATTCTCGTCCACGCCGTGGCCTTCGCTCCCGCCGCCGACCTGCGCGGCGAGTTCATCCAAACCAGCCGCGAGGGCTTCCGCATCGCCCTTGACGTCAGCGTCTACTCGCTCATCGCCGTCAGCCGCGCCGCCGCCCCGCTCATGACCGACGGCGGCAGCATCCTCACCCTCAGCTTCTATGCCGCCGAGAAGGTCGTTCCCAACTACAACGTCATGGCCGTTGCCAAGGCCGGTCTGGAGTCCGCCGTCCGCTACCTGGCCGCCAACCTCGGCCCCCGCAACATCCGCGTCAACGCCATCTCCGCCGGCCCCATCCGCACCCTCGCCGCCCGCGGCGTCGGCGACCTCGGCGAAATGCTCAAGTCCCACGCCGACCGCGCTCCCCTGCACCGCAACGTCGATCAGCTCGAAGTCGGCGGCGCGGCCCTCTTCCTCGCCAGCGGCCTCTCCAGCGCCATCACCGGCGAAATCATGTACGTCGACTGCGGCTATAACATCATGGGGTTCTGAACAGCACCTCGATCCAACAACAAGCCTGTCATCCTGAGCAAGGTCGCCGCGGCGACCGAGTCGAAGGACCTGCGGCTGCAATTCGACGCCTTGAAAGGTTACGGCCGGGTGCCCCATCCTTGCGACGTCTTTGTTTTTGTCGCAAGGGTGGGAAACCACTTCGCCGGCTACCCATCCACGCTGTCATCCTGAGCGAGCGCAGCTCGTCGAAGGACCTGCGGCTGCAATTCGCTGCCTTGAAAGGGCACGGCTTTAAAGCCTGCCCTGAGCCTGTCGAAGGGTGCCGCCCTCATCCCACCGTTCTTTAGAAACCAATCAGCGCGGCAGGTAGGTCGGGGTTTCAACCCCGACAGAATCCGCTCCCGGAATCCGCCTCTACAGCAGGAACTGACGTGCAACCGGTCCCCCCTCGGAGCAGCGTCGAGCCACGAAAAACCTTCGCGATGGCGACATCTCAGTACTAACCTTTCCTCGATGAGGGCCTCGGCGATTTTGCGTCAAGCGGGAACCTAAGACCTAAAGCGTTTAACTTTTCTGTCGCCTGCGATGATCTGGTTGCTGACCCGCTCGCCCCGCCATTTCTTCCGCTCATCATCTTTCTCCAGCTCTTGGCAAATTTAGAAGTAAGGTGGTTCGCAGGGGGTAGTCATGCAATTGAATTCAGCAAAATTCGGGGCAATCGACCGGGCGCTATCGCGTTTCTTCATCGTTCTCTCAGCCGCCTTCCTAATCAGCACTGCCGTTCTCGCGCAGCAAGCGGGAGCGGCTCGCAACGCGGCCGATGCGGAGCAAACTTATTCCGCATTCCAGGTGAAATCGACCGGCCATGGTCCCGCCATCATTATGATCCCTGGGCTTGCCTCCTCAGGCTCAACGTGGGACGCCACCGCAGCTCATCTAGGCGACCGCTATCGTTGCATCCAGCTCACGCTTGCCGGGTTCACTGGTGCGGCTCCAATTGCGTCGCCGCTGCTTACGACGGCACGAGACCAGATTGCGCAGTATATCCGCGACAATCACCTGGAGCGGCCGGTCATTATGGGCCACAGCCTGGGCGGCACCATCGCGCTCGATCTCGCCGCGCAATATCCGAAGCTGGTCGGTCCTGTCGTCATTGTTGACTCGCTACCGTTTATGGCTGGTGCATGGTTTCGTGTAGACACATTGGCCGCGGCCCAACCGGCCATTGATCAGATGAAGGCCTATATGCAGGGCATGACTCCCGAACAGTGGCAGGCGACGACACGGACAGGTGCCAGTACGAATTCGATGGCAACGAGCGAAAAAGACCAAAAGACCCTAATCGAGTGGGGACTCGCTTCCGATCAAAAGACAGTCACCAATGCCATGATCGATCTGGTCGGCGTGGACCTGCGTCCGGAGCTGGGAAAGATCGAGACTCCTGTGCTGGTGATCGGCACATGGATAGGGCTGAAGAACTACGGCGCAACCGAAGAGGCCGTGACCGGAGTCTTCAAACAGCAGTATGTTGGCGTAAAGCACCTGAGGTTTGTGATGGCCCAGCAGGCTCGTCACTTTGTCATGTGGGACGATCCTTCGTGGTTTAATACTCAGGTAGACGCGTTTCTCGCCGATGGCAACCAACTTTCGGCGGCTGGGCGATAGAGGCAGGAGATCGACAATATGCGCGTTCAGCAGAACAAGCCGGATGAATCCAGTGGGCAAAGCAGTGCCTACTGGATTTGTCAGGGTCTCGGTTGGGGTGGATACGGCTTGGGATACTTCCTTGTCGTACTTCTGCCTTTGCGCCAAGCTGGGCTAGAGCAGGCTGCAATAGATTTGGCTTACTGCCTCACGGGCTTGCTGGGTACACATTTGTTGCGGTCGCGCTACAAGCTGCACGGCTGGAGCGAGATTCCGTACCGCGCCCTGATTCCCCGACTGCTTATAGGATCACTGCTGGTGGGTCTGTCACAGGCATTGGTGCTCGCTGCGGCCGTCATGGCGCAAAGCCAATTCAATTGGAAACGGGTCGGGCAGGTGTTCGCGGTATTTGGCTCCATGGCTTTCTTCAGTGCGTTGCTGGTAGGCCTCTGGTTGGCTATATATCTCGGCGTGCAGGGGGTGCGACGGCGCCGCGCAGCAGAGCTCGACGTCCTCCGCACCAAGGTGCTGATTCGCGAAGCCAGTCTGCGTTCTCTACAGCAACAGTTGAATCCCCATTTCCTTTTCAACTGTCTCAATAGTCTTCGCGGGATGATCGACGAAGACGCCAAGCGCGCGCAGGTGATGGTCACGCGCCTGGCTGAACTGTTGCGCTCTTCTCTCCGGCAGGACCAGCAAAGCGTAATCTCAGTCGAAGAAGAACTGACAACAGTGAACGCTTATCTTGAACTGGAATCGGTGCGGTTCGAAGAACGTTTGCGCATCAAGCAGGAGATCGATCCGCAGGCCCTGTTGGCTCTCGTGCCGCCCATGTTGCTGCAAGGCCTCGTTGAAAATGCAATCAAACACGGGATAAGTCAACTGATCTCCGGAGGCGAACTTGAAATGCGGATACGCCGAAACGCGGAGCAGTTACAGGTCGACATCTGCAACACTGGAAATCTGCGCGGCAACAATGGCACAGGCATTGGTCTGGCCAATGCGCGTGAGAGGCTGCGCCTGCTCTATGGAGTACGCGCGGAGTTGAGCCTGACCGAAAATCCCCCGGGGTGGGTTCACGCTGCGCTCGTCCTACCGTTTCAGAATGTGGAGGCACTGTGCGAGCAATCATCGTAGACGACGAGCGGCTCGCACGGCGGGAGTTGCGCCGCCTGCTCGATGCACATCCCGACGTTGAAATAGCCGGCGAAGCCCGCAACGCCGACGACACTGAAGACATGCTAGAGCGGTATGATCCCGATCTGCTCTTTCTCGACATCCAGATGCCGGGACGCAGCGGCCTCGAGATACTGGAAGGCTCCTCTAACCCTCCTCAGACCATACTAACCACGGCCTTCGATCGATATGCGGTGCGCGGCTTCGAACTCAATGCGGTCGACTATCTACTCAAGCCCATTGCGCCGGAACGCCTCGCAGAAGCCTTGCGGCGCGTGCGCGAACGGCTGCAGCAGCCGACTCCCTCGAACGTGGTCGAAGCCCCACTCGACAGTCCAGTTGCGGCGGCTCCCTCCAGCTTGCGCAACGGTCCTCTGCGACAGGTTTTCGTACGAGATGGAGATCGATGCTGGTTGGTGCGGGTGGAAGAGATCAGCCTATTGCGCTCGGAAGGGAACTATACGCGTGTCGTCTTCGCGGGCAACCAGCCGCTGATTCCCCGCTCATTGGCGCAGATCGAATTTCGGCTTGACCCAATGACTTTCTTCCGCGCCAATCGAGCCGAGATCGTTAATTTGCGCCGGGTCGCATCCATCACCCCTGAAGCGGACGGCTACAACATCGCACTCCGCGATGGGGCAAATGTCTCAGTATCGCGACGGCAGGCGAAGCTGCTTCGCGACATCCTTGCGTTTTGATGGCGGCAGGTGTCTTTTCGTCGCTGCATCCGCGCCGCGCCGGGTATCGAGAATAGTCAGAGTTTCCCCGGCTATCGCGAACAGTTCAAAATCGTTCATTGAACGTCGATTACGTGCGATTCTCAGGATTACTCCCCGAAAACGCCGAAGGGTCGCCCAAATCCATCGAGAGGCAAGTAGCCTTGCGCCCCAGAGCCTGCCGAAAGCCTGCCCTGAGCCTGTCGAAGGGTGCCGCCCCACCCCACCGTTCTTTAGAAACCAATCAGCGCGCCGGGTAGGTCGGGGTTTCAACCCCGACAGAAGCCGCGCTCGGAACCCGTTTTCACAGCAGATACCTGTCCTCCACCTGCCGCGTCTGCCCCAGCGCGGTCAACGTCTGCAGAATCTCCGCCACTCGCGTCCGGCTCGCCGGCTTGAACCCGCTCGCAATCTGCTGCAGTGTCTGCAGCGGCACGGCCCGCAACGCGACCTTGATCGCCCGTACCTGCTCGGTAAGCGTAGCCGGCCACGGCTGCTTGCGCGGCGCAGCCGCCGCCTCCTCCACTGGCACAAACCCGCCCAGCACCGTCTGTACTGCCAATGCCTGCGGAGCCTGAAACTCCGGACGCAGCCACCGGATCACTCCTGAAACCTCCTCGGCACGCCGTTGCTCATTCAACGCAACCACGTTTCCAAGAATCTCCTCATTGGTCAGTCCCACCGGCCAACCATATGCCGCAAAGACAGCCGCATCTAATTCATCGTGCAACTCGCCGAGAATCCCAATCAGACCGGCATCGTATGCAGTACGCTCATCTGCCGTTAACTCTTCGCCGCTCGTGATCTTCTCCAGTACGTTGTACATCTCCGTCAAAGTCAGCCACGCAGCAAGCGCCTGTTGCCGCTTCCGGTGCGCATCCAATCTCTCCGAAACTCCACGAATTGTTTCCTTCTGCGCCTCTGTGCAAACCGGAAATGGAAACGTGTCGAAGCAGCGCGTCTTGGTGTAAATTGGCCTGTCTTCCAGAGTGCCACCGGCTGCAAGAGTCCAAGTTACATGGACGATGCTTGAGAGCACACCGAAGAAGAATGCATCCTCCAACGCAAAGTTCACGAGACGATTATCCGGAAGTATGCTTGCATCCAAAAAAACAAAAATACGATGCTTCGCTGTCTCCACCGTTGAGATATAGCGTGAAAGACCCTTCAGCGCGGGCCGGAAGTTGGCGCGCGGCTCGCCGAATACCCACCACTTTTCGCTATATGTTGCGCGACGATTCTGAGCCCGCACCGGCTTTACCCGGTCATGCACCCACTGATAAACCTCTGGAAAACTCTTCCGAACTTCCGCTGCTTCCAAACCGAAAAGGTCGATCACCATCCTGTCCCGCGAAGTTCCCGTCAGGTCGCGCCCATTCAGGTAAGGGCGGATATGGCGCTCCAGCCCTTTAATGCGCCCCAATCCCAGCGATGCGGCTACTTCATGCGTAACGATGAAGCCAGCCCCGTGAAGCTTGACCCCAGGGCAGCATAGCCCTTCGTTCGCCTTTAGCGCCGATGCCCCGGCGACATCCACGCCAATCCGCAAATCCGCAAAGATGCGCCCCGTTCTCTCCGCAAGTTCCACCGCCGTGCCTTCCGTTCCCGTGTCTCCCTCGCTGACGACGCGGTAGAGATGCCCTTGGTGTTCCCCCCGCTCGCCAACCGTCATTGCGATACGAACAGCTGCAACTCGGGTGGCAGCCGTCTCGTCTGGAGACAACGCCTTCAGCCAAGGATGATCGGGAATCGCAAAGACGAGCGACAGCGGATCTTTGGCTGCATTCAGATTCTGCCCCACGACCTTGCGGTCGAAAACCTGGGTAATGCTGTTGGTGGTCACAAAGCCGAAGCGCCGCAGCCTCCCTGCCCGCGTCAATTCCGCCGCACGTTGCCACCAGTACATGACAAAATCCGCGCTTTCGGGAACGCCGCGATAGGCAGATCGAATTGCCTTGGTATAGCCATCGCCGAGCCAATCGCGAATATCCTTCCCGCCGATAAACGGCGGGTTGCCCACCACAAAATCCGCATCCGGCCATTTCGCAACCTTCACGTCGGTGTACTCGTAGACCGCTACCCGCGCACTCTCGTCTGGAACCTTCGCGCCCGTCGTCGGATGCTCCTTCATCGTCTCCCGGTCCCAAACCGTGATTGGTTCCCCATCCTCGTCCAGGGCGGGAGCTCTCTTCTTCCAGGTAATCAGCGCGTCGGTTTCCTTGATGTTGTGAAAGTTGCTTATTACCGGGATCGGTGGCTGCACATCCCCGCGCGTCTTGAAGTGCCATTGCAGATAGCCAATCCAAAGCACCAGATCGGCAATCACGGCAGCGCGTGGATTCAACTCCAGTCCCAGTAGTTGATGCGGGTCCACCGTCAGTCCCGTATGCTCCAGGGCCTCTTGTGCCTGGCCCAGCGAGTGCAGCGTCTCCAGCACCTCGCCCTCCAGCCGCTTCAAGTGTTCCAGAGCAACATATAAGAAGTTCCCCGACCCGCAAGCAGGGTCCAGAACCCGTGTCGAACAAAGCTGGCGATGAAAGGCCGTCGCCGTTTCAATCGCAGCCTTTGCGTCGCCCGCTCCCACCTCTTCGGTAATAGCGGCCTGCGCATTGCGCCAATCCTCGCGCAAAGGCTCGACAATAGTGGGAATCACCAGCCGCTCGACATAAGCACGAGGGGTGTAATGCGCGCCCAGCTCATGCCGTTCTGCCTTAGTCAGAGCCCGCTCCAGCAAGGTCCCGAAAATCGCCGGCTCCACATCCCGCCAGCGTGAGTCCGCCGCTTCAATCAGCAGATAAAGCTGGTCCTTGGTCAGCGGTAAAGCCTTGGTGGACTCAAAGAGACCACCGTTGAACTTGAGGATATGACTGCGCAGAATAGGCGAGAAGCCGCCATCGTTCATCGTCTGCCATAGTGACCCAACCATGGCAGAAAAGTTCTCTATGTCTTCCCTCAGGCTCTCCAGCAAACCCCGCCAACCCCGTTCTGGAAGCAGATGAACATCCTCGGCAAATGAGGTGAAGATGCAGCGGGTAAGAAACTCGGCCACTTCCTTTGGGGGGTATTTGTTCTCTAGATTGCGTGCCAGCGTGGCCAGTTTGGCCGCGACCTCGCGTGTCACCTTCGCCGTCTCGCGCGCGGGGTCCAGCGAATGAGGATCGAGCCAGACCGCGCGCAGACGCTCGCGCATCTCCGCTTGCTCAAGCTCTTGTAGTAAGATTCGGAAGTTGCGCGGTCCCGGAAAGGGAAGATAAGCCTTGCCCGTAAGAGAGAAGTCTGCAAAAAGCTCGATCGAATGCCCAACGTCCACCACGATCAGGAACGGCGGCCAGCCCTCCGACACCGGAAGAGCCTTGGCGTAGCGCTCCGCCTGTCCCCGCGCGCCAAGCATCGCCGTATCCCACCCATGTGTGCCGCGAACGGCCGTTCCACGCTTCTTGCGGCGAGGTGCCTGCGGCGGGGTGAGAGCAAAAGGCAAGTCCGTCTGTTCGGGCTGGGGATTGCTTCCCTGTTTGGCCTCCAGCACAAAGCAATCCCGTCTGTATAGATCAATAAAGTTCGTAGTAGTCGAGCCGTCCAACTCCTGAAAGAAAACCGCCTTGTCGATCACATAAGTATTGGCGTCCTCATCGGCCTGGCTCGGTTCCGGCCTGGGCAGGTCCAGAAAGTCGCAAAGCTCCGAAAGAAATAGGGCGTAATTCGCGCGCTCCGAGGCGGACGACTGCTGCCAGCGGTGGATGAAGCCCTCGGTGTAGGACGGCATTCGGCCTTGCCTCTTTCGATGAGCCAATTGTAAGGCCGGGTACCCCAGATCCTGCCCCGGAGCCTGCGGAAAGCCTGCCCTGAGCAGAGTCGAAGGGGTGCCCGCCTGGACGGCCAGTCCTTGCCGAGAATAACCTTCCCCCGGCGCACAATGGGAATAGAGTGGACGAGCCTGCGACCCATGAAGAACCCCCGTCAAACCGCTCCCGCCTTCCCCGCCACACGACAGAGGCACTCAGAACAACGGAGCCTCGCCGTCTTCCTAGTCCCTTAGTCCCTTAGTCCCTAGTCCCTGTTTTCCGCACCCACCCCCTCCCCCCTACCCCCAAAATGTCCATTCTTCGCACCCATCCCCGGCCCGTAGAATGGCATAAGACATTCATAAATAACCACTTATTGTCACAGTCGGGAGCTTCCCTGTTGTCGTAATGGTAGACAAAAACCCTCGAAAAACCCCGCTTTATGGTCAAGAACAGCCGCATTCTGGCCCCGTTTGAACGAAAAAAGCGGCACTTTGAGGCTGCGCGCCTCTTGCGCATCTTCGCCTGAGATTCGATTCATAGTCTGTTCGGCAGATAGGAAGAGGGAGTACGGTAGCGCGGCGTTGCTACTCCTTCAGCGTCACCGTAATCTTGCGCGCGTCGCCTCCGGCGGAAGTGATGGCAATCTCGCCCGTGGATTTCTTGCGGATGCTTTTGAACTTCTCGCCCCACTCCACCAGCACCAATGCGTCCGGAGTCAGCAGCTCATCCAGGCCGAGCGATTCTAGCTGCCGCTCGCCTTCCAGGCGGTACACGTCCAGGTGAAAGAGCTTCACGGGCTTGCCGTCCCGCGCGCCTACATACTCGTGGATCAGGGTGAAGGTCGGGCTGGTCACCTCGTCCGCTTCGGCTGCGTCCAGGGCTTGGGCGATGCCCTTCATCAGCGTGGTCTTGCCGGTGCCCAGGTCGCCGCGCAGGATCAGCAGTTGCGGCGGCTTGAGCAGGCGCACCAGCTTGCGGCCCACCTCGATGGTATCCGCGCCGCTGAGGGTGGTGAACTCGTGCATCCGGCCCTCGTCCTCGTGGTTCTTGCCTTGTGCGTTGCTCATGGGGCGGCCTCGCGCTGGGCCGTGGCCGGCGACGATTCAGCCGGAAGCCCCTGCAACCAAACATACCCGTTCGGACCGCGCCAGCGAAAGCGAAAAGCGCGAGAAAGATATGCAAGAGTGTCCGTGGCCAGCAATGTGTGCTGATCGGCCTCCCGGACGGCCAGGTCCGCGGCCAATCCATGCAGATAAACGGCCGCCTCGACCGCCAGCGCCGCCTCGGCGGGATACTGCGCCAGCAACCCCGCCACCAGCCCGGTGAGCAGGTCGCCGCTGCCGCCTTTGGCCATGCCGGGATTGCCGCTGGTGTTCACGGCCACGCGGCCATCGGGATGGGCGATCAGAGTCCGCGCGCCCTTGAGCACCAGGGTAACGCCCATGCGCTGGGCAAAGCCGCGCGCCACCTCCAGCCGGTTGGCCTGCACCTCGGCCACCGTGATTCCCGCCAGTCGCGCCATCTCGCCAGGGTGCGGCGTGAGCACCAGCGTGCGCTCGCCGCTGCGAGCCAGTTCGGCCAGCAGCGTCGGCTTGGCAGCCAGTATATTGAGCGCGTCGGCGTCGATGACCGCTGGGATCTGGCTGGCGAAGAGCAGTCCGGAGGTGAACTTGACCGTCTGCGGGCTCTGTCCCAGGCCGGGACCGATGGCCAGCACGGTCTTGCCGGCCATGAGCGCCGGCATAACCTCCGGGGCAAGGTTTGCCGCTGCAATCTCTCCTGCCGGGGTCGCCGCCAGCGGGATGGTCATCAGTTCCGGCGCAACCGCGGCCACCAACGGCAGCGCCGGGGCCGGAACCGCCGCCGTGACCAGGCCTGCGCCAGCCCGCAACGCTGCCAGCGCCGCCATGGCCGGCGCGCCCGACTTGCCCCCGGCCGTTCCCAGCGTCCCACCCACCACCACTACGTGGCCGAAGTTGCCTTTGTTGGCCGCCGCCACGCGCGGCGCCTGGGTAAGCGACAGCGCCGAACCAGCCCAATGCAATCGCAAAGAATTGGAGCCCAGCGCCGAGACGACGGCGGCCTCCGGCGAGCCGATGGGCGCCACCACGATGGGTTGATCCCAACGCCGGGTCAACTGTCCAAAGACGTGCGCAGGCTTGGGCGCGGTAAAGGTCACCACAGCATCTGCGGGAAAGACCGCACTGTCTTCGGAATTGGCCAGTGTGGCGCTGGTCTCGTCGGCCGGCCAGCCGGAGGGCAAGTCGATGGCAAGAACAGGCGCACGGCTGCCTTTCAGCCAATTGAGCGCCGCCAGAGCCAGCCCCTTCAGCGGCGGCTTGAATCCCGTGCCCACCACGCAGTCCACGATCAGGTCGGCTTCCAGGGCGCGGTCGTGGCGGGCCAGATCCGCCTCCGTCGCGACGATGTGGATGAGAC
>Ga0326728_10006313_pt1 | contig 32030 bp, 19 predicted proteins | sample MB3enrmetagenome_FD_207602 | JGI IMG/M metagenome (GOLD analysis project Ga0326728, IMG submission 207602) | Lab enriched peat soil microbial communities from McLean, Ithaca, NY, United States - MB31MN | ecosystem: Environmental > Terrestrial > Soil > Wetlands > Peat | place: USA: New York... | reverse complement strand
CAGAGGACGCTCATCGCCGAGGATAAGGCCGCCGGCCCCCGGTGCCCGCGGGCGGCGACGGCCAAGGTCCCGAGAAGATAAAGCATGACCAGGTTCGTCAGGCCAAAAAACGGGTACATGGCAAATGACAGGGCCGTCGCGGCGGCCACGGCGGCCAGAGCAAACACGTATTCCCGGGGAGGGGTTTTCACACTGGGATTATACTTCGATCAGTCGTCCTGGATATTGAACAGGCGGTACAGGAAGGGTCGGCGGGGTGCGGGAGCATCCGGAATGACGCGTATGCGCTGGACGATTTCGTAGATCCCTCTCAGGCGCTTCCGGCCTTCCTCAAAGGCCAACCCCTGGACCAGCGCCCCCTCGGAAATGGCGTCCAGCCGCGGCTGAAGGGGCCGCCAGGCCGCGACAAGCTGGTTTCGGCGGATCTCAAAATGCGCGGGATTGAAACTGGTTTTCTGATTGATCGAGGTTTCCGACCGCGCCAAGCGCTCGAGGGCCCGGCGAATGGCGGCGCTCAAGCTCCTCAGCTCGATGGCCAGGCGCCCTTCCTCTTCGCGCTCCAGGTAGACAAAGTCCAGGTGCGGACGCTTGCGGGCGGAGGACATCAGGATCTCGGCGCCTTTGTCCGCCTGGCGGTTCAGAAATTCACGAAGCTCCCCCTCCTTTCGGGCGAGCCGCTCCGCCCATCGGCGCAGGCCTTCGCCGAGAGCCGCCAGCTTCTTTTCCATCCGCGCGATCCGGCCCTCAAACGCCGGCGCAAAGCGCTGCGCAATGTCTTGTGCCCGCTCAAACCAGAGCGTGGTCTCCTTCCAGGTGAAAAGACCGCCGGAGGTATGGCGGAGCGCTTCTGCGGAAGCCATCCATTCCTCAAGGCGGGCAAGCCGTTCGTCCCAGAGCTTCCAGGCGTCCTGGCGGGCCGCCGCCAGCTGCGCGCGGTCATCTTGCCGGTGTTCTCTGATCTTTTTCCGCAGGCCTTCGAGAAACAGTCCCTTCGTGTGAAAGCCTTCCAGCGCCATTTCCACATCGCGGCGCGTCAAAGTTCCACGGTTGGCCCATCGGATCCAAGCGTTCTGGAGGTACGGGCTAGGACTGGACAAGGTCGGTGGGGGGCCCGCCCCCGGAGGCCTCGGAGGTGTAATGCTGGAGGAGATCGTAGAGGACGGAAATCTGGTAATCGAGGGCCTGGACGCACGCACTCACCAGCTCATCTGAGCGGGCCGCGCGGTTCTGGAAGGACGCGACCGTCTGTTGGAACTCCAGGAGCTGGCCCTGGAGGGCTTTGACCGTCGTTGGCGTGGGCCCGGCACCGTCGGCTTTAGCATGGGCCTCTTTAAGTTCGGCCAGTTCGCGTTCCAGGAGCTGGACCTTCTCTTCAAGCTTCAAGCGCTGTTCTGCCCCTTCGTCCTTGGGCCCCCAGTCCAGCTTGTCTCTTTGCCAGTCATCGTCGAGCTCAGCCAGGGCGTGCGCCGCGTTCTGCTCGGTCTGCTTCAGGCGGGTTTCAAAATCGGACTTTAAAACTTCAAGGCGCTCTTCATAGAGCTGGCTCTGCTTCGCCCATTGGTCTTCCTGTTCCTTCCAGGCAAGTTCCTTGTGCTGAAGCAGGTTATCGAAGTGGTTTTTTTCAGCCTCCAGCGTGGACTGCCAGACCTCCAAGGCCTGGGCGAGCTCGCGCTGGAGTTTTTCAACATCCGCGTTAAGCTTGGTGACGGTTTCAGCAATGTCAGAAGGGACGGCAGAGACGGGGACCGCGGGCTCGGTGATCATCGTGGGGCTCCACCTTCAGAATAGACTTTCTGCAAGCAGGTGTCAAATGATGGATGCAGGAAATCCTTTGGGGCCACCAGCGCTGAAGTGGTGGGAGGGCCCTTCGGCGCCCCGCGGCTTTGCACCCCAAGAGTCCGGGGGCCGCTCCGTCGGCTGGCCGCTCAACTCCGAGCCACACATGGCTCGCAGATTGAGCTTCTTATAAGCCAGCCTTACTCGCTAAACCTGCGTGATCGCCTCCGGACCCTCCCACCCCCCTAGCGCTGGAATTCCGAAGAGGTAGGCCTTTCCCTTGGAGAGGGGTCCGGTTCGCGAATGGTGTTTTGAGCGAGAGGGCTCTTCTCCAAGGAAAAGGCCGTGCCCCCAAAGGATTTCCTGCTTCCTCAAATGCCGTAGTCCCAGCGTGCCGGGATGGGCTCGCCTTCCGGAGAAGCGGCGGGGCTGGTCCATTCCATGATGGGAATGGAAAATTGCCAGCTGGCCTGGACGTGAAAGGCTGTCTTAACATCGTGAGTGTATCCGAGATCGTTGTTTCCAACAACATAATTCGTAGATTCGGCATAGAGATTGAAATCTCGTGAAAGCAGGATGTCCCAGCGGACCGTCGCCATCCGGACCACTGGCAGGATGAACATCGGATCGCCGCCTTCATGGTAGTAGCCGTCACCACGCCACGATCCATAGATGAGCTTGACCCGCCCCCAGCGCGCGATTGCTTCCAGAAGTCGTCCGTGCCCGTTGGTGGCCGGGATATTGACCGTCGGATCGGAGGATTCCTGCCGGAGATGCGAATACATATACGTCCACCGGCCACCCAGGATGAAAGACTCCGAATCGAACGGATGGCAGGAAATTCCGACCCCGCCGGCCTGCGCGACGTCGTTCCTTGTTTCGATCGGATGGGGATTAAACTCTCCTCCATAATGCAGCCAGTGGGATTGGTAGTTGAACGTCAGCCACCGCCAGAAGTGGTTCCGGTGCACAAAGCCCAGGGCAAATTTCTCATTGCGACCTGGGATGTCTTGATTTTCGTAGTTGAAAAATAAATCATCGTATTCCTCAGGTTTTTTAAGAATAACTTGAGTGCCGGTCTCATTTGTGGATTGGGTGAAATAATTGGATGGGAGCGCTTTGAGCTGGGGAATCTTCGGCACATTGGTAGGGTCAAAGTTTTGCTCAAAATAATTCATCGGATAAAAGATAGCCGGAAAGTAATAATGCGGAGTATCGAGGTCTCCAAAAATCACACTCAGCGGCTTAATAGGTTTCCATAAAAGTTGCAGCCAAGGGTCCACGGAATCGTATCCCGGCTGGCTCCCGTAAGCCTTTTCCGCGATCAACCCGACTTGGATCCGGAAGCGATCGTCCCACAACACTGTCGCCGTGGGACGGATTGTGTCGGCCAGTACAGTATGATCGGCAAATCCAGCCAGACCACCCGTTTCGGCGTCAAAATAGTCGGTCACATTGTAAACGTCGAGATACAAACGATGATGCTCGGAGGGAGCTTGAGCCCAGGAATACGAGGAAACCGCCTTGACATAATCCTCCATGTCGAATTGGCTGACAACGGGCTGAATGGCGTGGGCGGCTCGGAAAGGAATGGCACCTAAAATGCAGGCCAGCACAAAAGCTCGATATCGCCGATGGAAAAAAAGAGTCTTCACACCGGCGACCATGATACTTTATTGAGTTTGACGGCGAAACTGGACGGCGATTACTCCGCCTGGAACCCGGTCTTGGCGTGGGCTCCGTCACAGAAGGGCTTGTTGGCCGAATGGCCGCAGCGGCACAGAGCAACAGTCGGCCGGGGCGGCGTTTTCGGCTGGCCTTTGGAGTCCAACACATCCACGGCCCCCTGCACAATCAGAGGCCCATTCTTTAACGCTTGGATTTTAACGTCTGCCATGATTCCTCCCGTTGTACGACCGCTTTATCGACGTACCACTTCAGGCAACCGGCCACCGGCTGGACGAGACTGGCCGTCCAGGCAGGGTTGGGGCCTTTTTGAACTTCCTTGAACGCTTCTGATTTTTTGGCGCCGGTCACCAGAAACCAGATGTTTTTCGCCTGATTGATCACCGGATACGTCACGGTCAACCGCACCGTCTGTAGCGACCGGATCACATTATGGATCACCCAGCGCGGCTGCGGCGGCTGGTCGGTTCCCGCTTCGGACTGCCGGCGCTCTTCTAAAAAATGCTCCGAGACATGATTGGCCACGGCGGAGCTGCCCGGGATCAAGGACGCCGTATGGCCGTCAGGGCCCATCCCGAGAAGGATCAGGTCAAAATGCGGCCAGAACCCAGAGTCCCGAAAGAATTGGCGCAACCCTTTTTCATATTCCTGGGCAGCCTGGGGCGGAGGGTCTTCGCCATGCATGCGCAGAACGTGCGCCGGCGGCACGGGGACAAATTGAAGGAGCGCTTCGGCCGCCATCTTGAAATTCGAATCCGGGTGTTCCTTCGGGACGCAACGTTCATCCCCCCAGAAAAACCAGAGCTTCTCCCAGGGAATGGAAGACTTATAAGGCTCTTTGGCCAGGCGGCTATAAAACTGCTTCGGTGTTACGCCCCCGGCCAAGGCAATGGAAAATCGCTCCTGCGTCGCGAGTGCGGTTTTCACGAGTGCGGCAAAATCTTCGGCGACGCGCTCGGCCAGCGCTTCGGGAGTATCCAGGACGATTACGTTGTCAGCCATTGTCGCCCATCTTTCTCAATCAGTTCGTCGGCTTCCGTGGGACCCCAGGACCCGGCCGGGTAAAAGGCCAGCCCTCGCCCTTTTTCCTCAGCCCATCCCTCCAGAATAGGATCCAGGAACCGCCAGGAATGGGCCAGCCAGTCCTGACGGGCAAAAAGCGTCTGGTCTCCGACCATGACGTCGTGAAAAAGCCGCGCGTAGGACTCCGGCGGATGGATCCCGAACGCATCCTCATAATCAAAATGCATGGTGACTGAGCTCATGCAGAGCTTGGGGCCCGGGTGCTTGGCTTCAAACTGGAGCGCGATCCCTTCATTCGGCTGGATGCGGAAGTGCAGGACATTCGGCGAGATCTGGTCGGCCAGAAGCGGCCGGAAAATAGAGGTCGGGACATGCTTGAAGACAACCCGGATGTCGGTCGTCCGGGTCGCCAGTCGTTTGCCGGAGCGCAGATAAAAGGGCACGCCGTGCCAGCGCCAGTTGTCGATCTCGACCTTGAGCGCCGCGTAGGTTTCGGTAGTGGAAGCGGGACCCACGCCCGGTTCCTGCCGGTATCCAGGAACGACTTCCTCCGCGACCGCGCCCGCTTCATATTGGCCTCTCACCGCGCGGTCTTGCCAGTCACAGTCTTTCGAAAAGCATAAGGACGCCAGCACTTTGGCTTTTTCATCCCGCAGCGCGTCGGCGGAAAAAGAGGATGGCGGCTCCATCGCCACCAGGGATAAGAGCTGGAAGAGATGGTTCTGGAACATGTCGCGCAGCGCCCCGGCCTGCTCATAGTAGCCCGAGCGGTGCTCGACTCCTGACGATTCCGCGGCAGTGATCTGAACATGATCGATATAATTCTCGTTCCAGACAGGTTCATAGATCGCATTAGCGAAACGAAACATCAGGATGTTTTGGACGGTTTCTTTGCCGAGGTAATGGTCGATGCGGTAGATCTGCTTTTCGTGGAAGACCTGGTGGAGCGCTTTGTTCAGCTCTTCGGCGGACTTCAAATCAGACCCGAAGGGTTTTTCGACGACAAGCCTCACCCACCCCTCCTCCGCGCTTCGTGATTCAAAAATGCCCGACCGCCCCAGCTGCTGCGCGATGACCCCGTAAAGCGAAGGGGGTGTTGAAAGATAGAAAATCCGGCGGCCCGACGTTTCGTACACCCGGTCAAGGCCCGAGAGCCTCTGGCCCAGGGCTTCATACGTGCGTTGGTCCTGATAGTCTCCGGCCAAGTATCCGCAATGCCGGGAAAATTCCTGCCGCGCGGCGGGAGTCCCCATGGAGTTCAGGCTTTCCAGCGCTCTGGCCTGGAACGCGGCATCAGACATCGGAGTTCGCGCGACGCCGATGATATAGAACTGTTTCGGGAGCAGATTATCCAGGGCCAGCGAGAAAAGGGATGGGATCAGCTTCCGATGGGTCAAATCTCCGGAAGCACCGAAGATAATGATGCCGCAGGATGCCGGGATTTCTTCCAGGAGGCACAGCTCCTCCTTGGTGATGACGCGGGAAACGGAAATGCCCTGGGCAAGAGGGGATTCAAGAGGCATCAGTGCGGTTTCGCGTCTTTGGCGGCCGAGGCTGGATGCACACCGCCCGCCCCGGCGGAGTTATCCCGCTTCACCTGGCCCGCGCGCTGGACCGCATGGCCGCCGAACTCATTGCGAAGCGCCGCCAAGAGCCGGAAACCGAAGGGGTCTTTCTGCCGCGAGACAAAACGTTGAAAAATGGACGCCGCGATGACGGGTGCGGAAACCCCCGTATCGATGGCCTGCTGAACCGTCCAGCGTCCTTCGCCGGAATCTTCGACGTAACCGGCGATATTGGACAGCTCGGGATCCCTGGCAAAGGCGTCTTCGGCCAGCTCGAGCAGCCAGGACCGCACGACGCTGCCCTGGTTCCACAGGTGCGCGACCTTTTCCGGATCAGGCTTGTAGGATGAAGCCTCCAGGATTTCAAAGCCCTCCGCATAGGCCTGCATCATCCCGTATTCGATCCCGTTATGCACCATCTTGACGAAATGCCCGCCGCCGACATCGCCGCAGTGGAGCCAGCCATCCTTGGGAGCCAGCGTATCCAAGAGCGGTTTCAAGCGCTGAATAGAGGCCGCGTCGCCGCCGACCATTGTGCAATAGCCAAGCTTGAGTCCCCAGAGGCCACCCGACACGCCGGCATCTACAAAAGCGATTTTTTTCTTCCGGAGTTCTTCGGCATGCCGGATGTCTTCTTTGTAGTAGTTATTGGCGCCGTCGACGACAAGGTCCCCGGCCGAAAGCAGATCGGACAATTCATTCAAGTGCTCATCCGTCGCGGGACCGGCGGGAAGCATGAGCCAGACAATCCTCGGCGCTTTGACAGCTTTGACCAGGTCGCTGAGCGATTGGACCGGTTTGGCGCCCTCTTTGGCAAGCTCTTGCGCTTTGGCGTAGGTTCGGTTATAGGCGACAACCTCATGGCCGCCTTCCAGCCAGCGGCGACCCATGTTCATGCCCATGCGTCCAAGTCCGACCAAGCCTATTTGCATTATCGAGTACCAGCTTTCAACGCTTCCTGTTTCTGGTCGAGGCTTTTGATCAAGTCATCGTAGGAGGCGGCAAAGAGCCTGACGCCGTCCTCTTCCAGCTGCCGGGTCACCTGATCCATCATAATTCCCGCTTTGGCCAGGTCTTGAATGACTTTTTCGGCCGCATCCGCATCGCCCGGCAAAGTGGCGCGCACCTTGGCATGGTCGCGCGCAGCATCCACGGTCGCCAGAGGAAGTGTGTTCACCGTTTCGGCCCCGATCAGTTCTTCAACGTAAACGACATCGCGGTACTTCGGGTTCTTCGTGCTGGTGCTCGCCCAGAGCGGGCGTTGGACGCGGGCCCCCTTTGCCGCCAGGGCCTTAAACCGCGCAGACCCTTTCATCTTGAGGAACAAAGCGTAGGCAAGACGCGCGTTGGCGATCGCCGCCTTGCCGAGAAGGGCCTCATAGCCCGCCAGCTTCTGTTTTTCCAGAAGACCGTCCACCAGCGTATCGATGCGGCTCACAAAGAAACTCGCGACCGAAGCGACAGAGGACAGCAGCTTCCCCGCTTTCGAAAGCCGTTCCAAGCCGCGCAACCACGCATCCATAACCTCCTCGTAGCGTGAGAGCGCGAAAATCAGCGTGATATTGATATTGATCCCATCACCCAGCGCTTGCTCGATTGCCGGCAGTCCCTCTTGGGTGGCCGGAATTTTAATCAGGACGTTGGGGCGCTGGACCGAGCGGAACAGGCGCCGGGCTTCCGACAAAGTCCCCTGGCTGTCGCGCGCCAGATGAGGGTTGACCTCCAGCGACACGAAGCCGTCGGCGCCCTGCGTGCTGTCGTACACGGACCGGAACTGGTCACAGGCGCACTGGATGTCTTCAATAGATATAGCATCGAAGATCTGGGCGCTGGTTTTCCCCTCGCGGATGAGGCGGGATATTGTCGCATCGTATTCTTTGCCGCCCTCGATCGCCTTCTGAAAAATGGTCGGGTTGGAAGTGACACCGCTGATGCCGTCATTCGTGATCAGGGCCGCCAGTTTTCCGTCGGCCATGAACTGCCGGGTAATGAAATCGAGCCAGACGCTCTGGCCGCATTGATGCAGTTCCTTCAGTGGCTGAATCATGGGGCCTCCCTCTGAGTGATTCGAATTTTCTTGTCGACGCGAGGAATCATGGATAAGAGGTAAGGATGGGACGGAGCCGCGGCCGGGGCGGTCGAAACCGACACGGCGGAGGTTGAGACAGCCACCTCAGGTCCGCTGACGCTGTAGGAAATGGTCACTTCCTCGTCATCCTCGCGGATCCGTCCCCACTGGACGGAAGCGCCAGAGGGGCGATCTCCGGCAAAGATGCAAGCCACCACATAGCGGTTGAAATTGACGGGGGGAAGCGGTTCTTTTTCCTGCATTTCAGTCCACAAGTTTCCCCAGGCCTCCTTATTTCTTATAACAACAAGCCGGCTGATTTTGATCCCGCTTTCAGCGCCTTTCCACGCCTGCTTCACCTGAAGCGGCTCATGGGCCGGAGAAGGAGCGGGGACCACCGCTGACGGAGGCGCAGGCTTGGGCAGGACTGGAGCTGGAGGCGGAGCCGGGGCTGGAATTGGGACCGTTGCGGAACTGGGAGCGGGGGCGCTGCTGACTTCGATCGTCGCAGTCGCCGAGGCGGAGTTCTGGGTGTCCGAAGACCGTAAACCAGTCGAAAAATGTCGGTAAAGGCCGTAAACCGCACCCGCGGCAATAAAGATAGCCGCCAGGATCCCGGGCGCTTTCGATGTGCGCTCGTTAATTCCGATATTCTTGCCTTGCCTGGCCAGGAAGAGGTTTGGCAAAGGGTCCGGAGACGCCTTCTTCAACGCTTCACGCTTCTGGCGGGCCTGCTTGGCACGCGTCTTGGCCAGCGCCTGCCGGCATTTTTCGCAGGCGGCAACATGCGTTTCGATCTGGCGGTTCCGGGCTTCCGGCAGTCCTCCCGCCAGATAAGCCGAAATCTCCGATTTGATGTGATCGTCAGACATAAGTCCGTATCGAGGGCTTGGCCGAGAGGAGATGTCGCGTGCGGAGGGAGAGGGATTCGAACCCTCGATACGGGTTTACCCCGTATAGCGGTTTAGCAAACCGCCGCACTAGGCCACTATGCGATCCCTCCACACGCGACACTTCCACTTTTTCGGCCAGGTCCCTCTCCCTCCGCTCGCCGAATATGACGTTCCTCTTAGTGATTTTCCTTCTTTTACCCATGATGATACAAGCCTCTTGCACCGACTCTGCGGGTTCTGACTGTGACCTGCCGATCAGCCAAGGCATGCCCAGTGATGTTACTTCAGGTCTTTGGCGGAGACGAATTTCAGCGCGGCGGAGTTGATGCAGTAGCGTAGACCCGTGGGCTGTGGGCCGTCATTAAAAACGTGGCCCAAGTGGGCGTCGCAGCGGGCACAAAGGACTTCCGTCCGATCCATCCCGAAGCTGTGGTCCGGCCTCGTGATGATATTGGCCGGGTCCACCGGGTCAAAAAAACTGGGCCACCCGGTCTTGGAATCGAATTTCTTATGCGACTGAAAGAGATCGTTCCCGCAGCAGATGCAGCGGTAAATCCCTTCCTGGTGGCTTTCCCAGAAAGCGCCTGAACAGGACCGTTCTGTCCCTTTTTGCCTGGTGATTTCAAACTGCTCCGGGGTCAGAATCTTCTTCCACTCTTCGTCTGTCTTCACAATCTTTTCCACAGTGATATATCCTTTCTTCGCAACGGAATAGACTCGGACGGTTGCTGTCCCCCAAACCGCGGCGGCCGCCGCGCAGACTCCAAGAACCAGAACAGTTTTTTTCATACTTTCCTCAAATCACACGCTAATAGAAAAAGATGTGTGGACGCCCTGCGGGGCCTGCCAATCGGCGCTGACGGATTCCACATGCGCCATGGACGGCCCGTCCTCGAGCCGCTGAATGAAGTCCTCGATCGCCGGCCGCGACCCTTCCACATAACATTCCACCGTTCCGTCAGGACAATTACGGACCCAGCCGACAAGCCCGAGGCTCTCCGCCAGGTCCTGGGCGAAAAAGCGGTACCCGACGCCCTGCACCCGGCCATGAACCAGAATGTGAGCAGCAACCTTGGAATTAGTCATCAAGGTTGCAAGTTAAAAGTTGCAAGTTCTTGAAACTTGAAAACTTGTAACTTGAAACTTTATTCTTTGGCGTGCTTCGCTTTTGCGTACCATTTTTGCGCATTGGCGGCGCTGACGTCGAGGCCCAGCCAGCCGTTTTCATAACTCTGGGCGAGAAGTTCCATGGCCTTTTTGTTCCCGGCTTCAGCCGCTTTCTTGATCCACTCCAGCGCATGGCGGTTGCTCTTCTTGACACCCTCTCCGCGCGCGTAGAGCTGTCCCAAGTTCAGGGCGGCGGAGGCATGCCCCTGGCCGGCCGCTTTCTGGTACCAGGCGGCGGCATGAACGAGATCGGTGGAAACGCCGACGCCGCTTTCATACATGACTCCGAGACGGTACTGGGCATCCACGTTTCCCTGCGCCGCAGCCAGGCCATACCAATGGGCGGTCTTGGTGGGGTCCTTGGGGACACCCTGTCCCAGGTAATACATCACGCCCAGCTTCATCTGGGCATCGACATCCCCCTGTTCCGCCGCCTTCAGATACCAGGAGACCGCCTGCGCCGGATCTTTGGCGACTCCCCTCCCTGTTTCATACATATAAGCCAACTGCATTTCCGCCTGCAGGTTCCCTGCCTCCGCAGCCTTGCGGAACCAGGCGGCCGCCTGGGCGGGATTTTTGGCGACCCCTGTTCCATCCAGATACAGGGCGCCGAGCTGGACCTGCGCGTCGACATTGCCTTTTCCCGCCGCCTTCGTGATCCACTTGGATGCTGCCACCGGGCTTTTGGCGATGCCTTCGCCGTTCAGGAGCATCAGGCCGTAATACAATTCGGAATCGGGGTTGCCCTGTTCGGCGGATTTGCGGAGATACTCCACCGCCTGCGCCGGATCTTTGGCCATATCGGTCCCGTTGGCCAAGGACACCCCGAGGTAAAGCTGAGCGTCCGCATTGCCCTTTTCCGCCGCCATCTTGTACCACTGCAGCGCCTGGGCAGGATCCTTGGGAACTCCTTCGCCGGAAGCATACATGACGGCGAGGTTGTACTGGGCCTCGGGGACCCCGGCTTCCGCCGCTTTGCGATACCAGGCGGCCGCCTGCGCCAAGTCCTTTTGCGCTCCGTTGCCGGTCATGTAGATCACTCCCAAGGTATATTCCGCCTCCGGAAGGCCCATGACCGCGGCCTTGCGGCAGAGGCCGGCCGCCTGAGCTGGATCTTTGGGCAGACCCAAGCGATACTGCGCCCGCGGCTCGCCTTGAGCGGCAGCTTTGCGGTACCAATCGAGGGCCGTGGCGGGGTCCTTGGGGACACCCTTGCCGACCGCTAAAAGTTCGGCCAGCTCAAACTGGGCTTTGGCGCCGCCCTGGCGGGCGGCCTTGTAATACCATTCGGCGGCCTGCGCAGGCTCCAGGAATCCGGCCAGACGGACCTCCGCCGGAGCGTAGCCGACGCCGGCGGACTTTTCCAGCCAGGAGACGGCCGTCGTGGTGTCTTTGGCGACGCCCTCTCCCGAGAGATACTGGCCCGCCAGGTCATATTCGGCCTGAGCGTTCCCCTGCTCGGACGCCTTGCGAAACCACGCCGCGGCCTGGACGGGATCTTTCACAACTCCCTGGCCCTCACGGTACATCGCACCGATCTGATACTGCGCCTGCGGATGCCCCTGCTGGGCGGCTTTTTCGAACCACACCGCCGCCTGAGCGGGATTCTTGGGAACGCCATTGCCGCTCAGATACTGGGTACCCAGAAGGTACTGGGAATCAACATCGCCCTGTTCGGCGGCTTTCTGGTAATAGGAAGCCGCTCGCGCGGGGTCCCGGTCGACGCCCAAGCCCTGCATGCAGAGCTGGGCCATGTGGTACTGCGCCACCGCGAGCCCCTTGTCCGCCGCCGTCTGAATATAGGTCGCCCCCTTTTTGGGATCTTTGCGCACGCCCTCGCCGTTGACGTACATCTTGCCGATCGTAAAGAGGGCGAAGGTATTTCCCTCCTCGGCCATCGGGCGCAGGAGCTTCATGGCGGTCTTGTAGTCGCCCTTGGTATAGGCATTCAAAGCGTCGGTCCCGGTGTCCGGCGACAGGGCGCCGGCTCCAGCAACCGCCAAGGAGGACGAAACAACGATTGCACCCAGAAGCAAAATCTGCGAAGCTTTCCGCATGAGATCCAGTGTAACAGGTCGTTTTCGCGCGTGCAACAGCCTCGTGCTCATCGCGCTATTAGCCGCGACGACCTTCTGGCCCGGCGCCGCCGAAGCGAAGAAGAAGAAAAAAAGCCACCGACGGTACCTCAAGGCCGTCCACGTGCGCCATATCGACGTGGAGATCAAGAACATCTTTGATCCCTCCGTTCCCGGTGAGGACAACTGGCTGTTTCGCCTGGCCAATAGACTCCATATCCAAACAAAACCATCGGTCATCCGGCGGGAACTGCTCGTGTACCCCGGCGATTGGACGGACCTCGAGCGGGTGGCGGAGTCGGAGCGCAACCTCCGCGCCCTGCCGTTCATCAAGTACGCCGCGATCGAGCAGACCCCGACCGACGATGGCCGCGTGGACCTGCGGGTCAAAACGGAAGATACCTGGACGACTCAGCCCCAATTCAACATTTCCAGCCAGGGCAACCAAACCACCTATTCGACCGGCTTCGAGGAACTGAACCTCCTGGGATACGGGAAGGACGTTTCCTATTTCTACACCAAAAATTCCAACGGCATCAATCACCAGGTGGGATACAACGATCCTTTGTTTCTGAACACCCGCATGAACCTCACGTCATCCTTCCAGGCCAGCACGACCGGCAATGCCCAGGACGTCAATCTGGCTTACCCCTTTTACTCACTGGCCACGCGGGAGGCGGGCGGCGTCGCCGTCGACCACACCCTCGGCCTGCAAAAGGTGTATCAGAGCGGCCAGTTGATCAGTCAGTACGATCAATCTTATTTAAACCTCAACCCCTTTTACGGTCTCTGGGTGAATAACGACCCCTTGAACGTGGTGCGCCTCCAGGCCAATTATCGTTACACAGAAACGATCTCGCGTCCCCAGAGCCTGACGCTGCCAGGCACCCTGCCGGTCAACAAGGCGCTTTCGGGACCGATCCTAAGCGCCGCTTATCTGCAGTCGAACTACATTAAAGACACCTTCGACGACAAGGCCGGCCGCGTCGAAGATTTCAACCTGGGTCATCAGTCCAACATCGGGGTAGGCTATGCGGCGCGGGACCTGGGCGGCACGGAAAACTCGGTGCCTTTTTCGGCCAACGACGCCGTGGGTTTCGGCGGGAATGGAACGTGGTTCGGCCTGGCGTCTTACGGCATGTCCAGCCGCTACCGGCTCTACACCGAGGGCCAGACCGCCGGCCGGCTTTTCAACACCATTTACTTCGCCAATTTCAATTACTACCGTCACCTGACCGACGTCTTCCCGATGACTGGCGTCGTCCATCTGGAATCTGCCTACCTTCAGAACCCGGACACTTCCGACGTCTTGGCCCTTGGCGGCAATAGCGGGCTGCGGGGCTATCCGAACAATTCATTCACCGGCAACAAAAGCCTTCTGGTCAACGTGGAAGACCGTTTTTTCGCTTCTCAAGAATTCCTGCATGTGGCTTATATGGGAGGAGCGGTCTTTTGCGATGCCGGGGAGATTCAACCGCAGGGCCTGGCTTTCGACGGGAAGGATCTTCATGCCGATGTGGGGGTGGGAATGCGCTTCGGGATTTCCCGGTCGGCGGCGGGAACCGTTTTCCGGGTGGATCTGGCCTATGCCGTCGGCCCCGTCCAGCAGTCCAACCGCTGGGTCCTGTCCATCTCCACCTCCCAGGCCTTCAAACAAACCGCCAACACCTACGCCAACTTCCCGTCGCCGTTGACCACGCAATAATCCGATGAATATTTTGGCGGGTCAATGCCTCCAATAGGTGTAGGGGCCGGCCTTGTGCCGGCCCGCGGTAACGGTCCACGAAATCGCGTAGGGGCGGGCCCCCGCGCCAGCAATCGAGACAATTACATCAATTTGTAGGGGCGGGGTTTCATCCCCGCCCGAAATGACGATACGGACAAATGAGGGAAAATCATGAGAAACAACATATTCGGCCCAAACCGTCAATCCATTCGATTGCGTGAATACGATTACGCGTCATCAGGGTCGTATTTCATCACGATTTGCACGCAGGATCGAATGCAATTGTTCGGGGACGTGATTAACGGTCAAATACAATTATCCCCCGCGGGCAGGATGGTGGAACAGGCATGGAAAAACATTTCGCAATACGGATCCCGAATTGATTTGGATGAATTCATTGTCATGCCAAACCATATCCATGGAATTGTTTTGATCGAATTGGATGGATTGAACCCTCATTGCGGGCAGGCACGGAGGCCTGCCCCTACATTGACATGGGACATTGAAATGGTAGGGGCGGGGTTCCATCCCCGCCCGCGATCACAATCCCATTCGCAATCGGATTCGAATTCATCGCGAGAATCGGAATCCATATTTGACGTCATTCAACGATTTAAATCGTGGACAACATATCAATATCAGGCAGGAATAAAACGCCAAGGTGCGACACCATTACACCATCGGTTATGGCAAAGAGGATATTACGAACACACCATCTGGAACGATGCAGATCTAAACCGCATCCGCGAATATATTCGCGACAACCCCAAGAATTGGAACGCCGACCCCGTAAATCCCGCGTAATGGCTGTTTACGCGCCTGTCTGCTCCAGCTCATTGGCAGCCCGGCGAGCTGCCTCTTCAGCTTCGGGATTGCCATTGGTTAACTTATTCATTAACTTCCCGACAATCTCACGGGGCGTTTGTGTCAACCATTCGCCCAGCGATCGCTTGCTGTCCATCGCCTGAACAACTGACTGGACCCCTGCCGCGCGCACCTTCAGGGCCGCTTGCTCCGCCTGATGCTGCTGGAACCACTGGTACATGACCGTCATCAAGACGGCGGCGGCCAGAAACGTAATGAACACATGGAACTGATCCATGGAAGGCATTCCCTGGACGGAGACCTTTGTGGCGATCTCCTTCACGCCGGACAATGAGTCGCCGAAGACGGCCGCGGTCGCCTTGCCCGTGTGAATGACCAAAGCATCATGCGCCGCAAGACCCGTGACGATGCCGACAACCCACAGGGCAGCTTTCGCCAGATAGGCGTACCACGGCTTTTCGGCAGGTGCTTTATGGGCCAATGGAGACTTTGCACCGGCGATTTGCTGCTGGCGATGATAGGCGTCCACCTTGCTCATAGCTTCTTTAAATAAGTCGTCAAGCTGTTTGGCCGCTTCGCTGTCCAAACGGTTGGCCACCAGCAGCACCGCAAATCCCTTCGCCTGAGTCCGGCTTCGGACCGTTCCCAGGGCAGAGGCCTTGATCACTTTATTGGGGTACTGGCCAACCAGAGGCTGATCATGCTCGTCTGCCACGACAAAGGTCGAAAAAACACCCTGCTTCCCATCATTCCGATCCTGCTCAACGGAATGATTATCCTGTTCTCTTTGTCCCACGACGGCGGCTCTCTGATAGCGGCTAAAGAATGATTCCCGGGCAAACTCCAGGGCCCCGCGAATGCCATCGGGAGTATATCCGAACACCGCATACTCTCCGAAATCCAGCGCGTTCTTTTTAGACGCCAGAATCAGTGCGGCGGCGTAAACGTCGGCCGCATTGGCGCGGTTGCCGCCAATTTCCTGCAGCTGCGCGTTCAATTCGTCATCCGACAGAACGCCGTTCGCGATCAATTCGTCCACGTTGAGCCGCCAGCGTGTCCCATAGCTGGATTTAACCTTCATCTCATCCAGGGACGGAAGATTGACTGGACCCTCGCCGGCCGCTGCCATGATCTCCCGCATGGCGATTTTGTAGAACTCCACGGCATCTTGATCCACGAAGTTGTAGTTTTCAATCCCCGCCTTCCGATTCTGCAAGTAGGCATAGGCAGCCACCGTCCTTTGAAAACCAAACATGACCGACGGAAGGTCGTCGATGCTGGTGAGGGCCAGATCAGCGGTGGCATAGCCTTTCTCTTTCAAGGAAGAAAAAAGCCGATCAGCCGATTTGTCACCAGGCAGGCTCAGCCGGACGAAAACGCGATCGCTATCGGCCGGATCGGCCAGATATTCCGGTTTGAGATTTTCGCCGAACACGATTCTGAAACCACGCCCTTTTTTCCCCAGACTTTCTTGGAAGAGCTGTTCAGCCCAGCGGATTATGGGTTCCATTTCTTTGGAAACGACAAAAGTCACTTTGTCTTTTCCGATGTAGTCGAGTTGATTCAGGAAAGAAGCTAACCAGATATAAGGATCGTTCTGCAGATTATCCGGATCAAAGGTATGCAGTGAGTTTTCCAATTCCCGGACAGGATCGCGGCCTGCCAGAGCCGCCGCGAGCAGATACACATTGCTTCCCGGCGCGCTGAAACGCCCGCCATGCCGGCTGCCGCCATCCGGTTCGATCCAGAAGATCCGATTCGGATCAACCAACAGGTTAAAGGGAAGCCCCTTATCGAGCGCCAGCATTTTGGCCACTGATTGTCGCGTCTGCTCAGATTCCGGATCCTGACCTGCCGGGGGATCGGTCAGCATCCAGAGCGGCACGCCAAAGTTCGCAAAGAAATTCATATGCGAGAGCGTTTCCGTCGTCTTGGCCGATTTGGAAATGCCGATCACCTGGGCATGTTGCTGGAGAATGCTTGTCAACCGTGCTATTTGGCTGGCGCTGTTGACCCATTGGTTACCAGTTGCTTTCTCAAAGATATCTTGCTGAATATGCAGAAGAGCCGTCGGGTCTGTGGTATCCAAGGTGTAAATGTGCACCCCGGTCTTGATCCCGAACACTTTCAGCAGCGTGATGATGGCCAGGCTGGATCCGCCCATCCCGGAAAAGATCACGTACTTCGGCTTGGTGGCCATGATCGCTTTGGCGATGGAGATTGGAGAGCTTCGATGCTCTGCCGATAAGAGCTTGGCGCCATCCTTGAGAAGACTCCGAGCGGCCCCCCACCAGCCCATGCGGTTCTTAGGCTTATCTCCCGCTTTCTTAGGATTGGCTGGCTCATACCCGATTTTGCCCAAAAGTCCGGTTTCCTCGGGCCTGCCTTCAAAAGCCGCCTGCGCCTGCCCGGCAAAGTTTTCAGAAACAAGCAGATCCAGATCCTTACCCATTTTGCCGGCGTCAACACCCGTTAACGACATAGGCCCGATATGCACCGCCGCAGGCAGAGGATTCGCCGCGATGGCTGCAGAGGCAGCCTGTTGGAACGTATTAGAAAAGCTGGCTGCAGTTTGCCCACGAATTCCTGCGATGGGTTGTAAGGGCATTTTTTGTACGGGCATTCCGCAGGTTTGCTCAGGTGTTACTCCAGGGTTCCACGTAAGGAATATCGCCCCTTCACGATCCTGTTTCTGAAGCACAGCAAGGATTTCATCGGTGTTAGGCGCATGATGCCGAGTGGCTACGGCGACAAAACCTAAATCACCCACCGTCCCGGTTTCGTCCTTCGGACCCAGAATGACGATCGCTACGTTGTTTTCCTTCCCCCAAGCCGCAAGCAACTTGGCGGCTTCAGACCGCATGGCACGATCACTCGGGAGAACACCATCATCCACGTATAGGACTCTCGCTGGCGCCTCCGGCGCCGCGGGGGTGATGGCGTCCATCGCGGTTTGCAGCGCTTTAATTCCATCATTCAGGGCCTTCACGAACTTGGCCACTCCTTCGGTTTGGAGCGTCTGCCGCATGACGGCGTAATCGTTACTTGCTTTGAAGCGATGCCATTGCTCGGCCGCCTGTTGAGCGCGTGCAACAGCTTCAGCGGGGGACATGCCTAGAACATTCTGATTCCACCACGCGAGATGGTCCGCCAAAGTTCGATCCCGATCGCCGTCTTTCAGGCGCAAGACTGGGGTGACCTCAAACGTCTCGGCGTTAAATGCCGCCGCCACCTCCGGCGGGGTATTCATCCATCCCGAACCTATCACGGCCCGGCCAAAGCGGGCCTTCGAAGGCGATCGCGTATTAGGACCCTTGACGCCGAGACTCGAATAGTAAGCTTCCTTACCAGCCTCGGGTCCCATTTCGACGAAAGCTTCCCATACGAGGGCCGCGGCGATCTCTTCCCCATCCAAGCCATAAATCTCCTGGAGCTTATGCTCCGCCGCGTACACGGCAGCCCGGCTATAGAAGGGCGAAATGATCGTCGCATGTTCTTTTTGGCCGCGCCGCGCGTTGATCACGGCCTGTGCATCTTCGGCCGTAAACACAAGCGTCGCGTTGATGCCGAAGGGAAGATCGGCCATCGCCCGCAGACCAGCCGGCGTCGCCGGCACTTTCACCAACACGTTGGGAGCAATTTCGTGCAAGCTGGTCGCTTGCGCACGAATCGTTTGATACTTCCATTCTTCAATATCCGCTTTCGAAGGCTTCCCGCCAATCTGGCGAGCCACGTACTCATCCTCATCAATCTGCGGGTCGACCTCAATGGACACGCGACCCATTTGATGGCCGCCACTCGTCCAGTCGGCATGAAGACGCGCGGCGATCCGTTCCGCAAAGCGGCGGGTCAAGATCCAATAAACCTCGATGGCACTGCGACCGGCGCTCTTGAGTTCCTGAAGATCGCGTTGAAGATCCTTGGCGTCGGCTGTCATGGATTCTAAGACCAGCTTGACCTCGGCCAACTCCTCCGCGGATCCTGCGGCAATGACGCCGGGATGAGGTTCGAGCGCCGCCTGCAACGCCAAGTGCGCCGGCGTTTTCCCCTCCATGATCTCGCTTCGAAGAGTTTGCCAATCCCCCGCTGTTGTTTCCCTGACGCGCTGTGCAAGCGCCTGCCCCTCCGGCGCGATCAACGCCGTCAGATGCCTGGCATACGTCCCTGTCGAGAAGGGATTCATCGTGAAATCCCGATACCCCAGGGCATGCGCCCGCTCAATGATGCGCATCGAGATATTCCCGAAGAAGTCGTAGCAGAGCTTTGTGCCCGCCTTCCGCGCCCGGTCCAGATTGCTTTCCGGCGCCGCGGGCAACAAGTAGAATGTGTATCCCTTTCCACCGAGGTCAGTCCCAAGGACCAACGTTTCATCGTTAGAACCGGCATGGAAAATCTTGCCGGGCCCTCCGATGGCGCAGCGGCCCACGTCTATGACCCGGCCATCCTTCACCACGGCCCCCAGTTTATGCAAGAGTACCCACGGCCCCTCGACCAGCATCGCACCGCCGTGAACCAGCTCATCAACTGTCATCCCCTCTGCGGTCTGTCGAGCGGTTCCTGTTTTGCCTTCGCCAAGAGCCGAGACGATTTTTGCAACTCGGCCAGACGCCGGCGCCGCGGGGACAGGCGTGGCGTGGCGCTGCGATCCGTCGGGACTCTCCAAGAGATGAGGATGGCGTTTATTCACTTCGGCTAGGCCCTGTTCAACTACCCTGGAGAGGGACTCATTATCGAAAGAGCTCAACTTGAGCAATTTACGAGCCATATAAGCTCCAATTCCTCCAGTGACCCCCAAATCGAGACTCCTAACGGCCGAATAAAATGCCCGATTAACAGTCTTCGCATTTTCTTTGTACAAACGATACAGAAAATTTAGCATGGCCTCGACCGTGACGTCGACTTGCGACGCGGTCCTGCCTTTCTTCAACCAAGCCACTTCCTCCAAGAAGGTAAACACTTCGCCCAACCCCTGTAAGTCTTCATGGATCCGGATCCGTGCCGTCTGGCCTTCAAAAACCGTTTCTCCGACAATGTTATTCTTTCCACGTGTCAATACGATTTGCGTCAGACCGTTACCTCCCATCGCACCTCGCAGAGTAAGGAAGGAATACAGGAAAGCATCGCGGAACTGGCGCAGAATTGCCGCTTCGTTTTCTGGTTTCTCATCGAATGTATCACTTGGATCCCGGAGGGCGGCGTCAAAGCGCGGGATATCATTCCGAGTGAGCACGACCTCCTCGGAAACCGATCGGCTTTGGGTCAACCCACCCTTGGGAGCCAGCACCGGAATCCACATCGCTTTCCGATTTTCCCCCTGCGCCGCGGGGGCAGTTTCACTTCGAACCGTTTCGCCTCCCACCGACTCCCTTTGAACGGGGGGCCGACTCATCACATGCGCCCATGCTTGCTCTCGAAAATTGGCTAATCCAGTAATCCTCTCAATAAACCGATGCTGAAAGCGATAGTTGAGCCCCCAGATTGTCTCCTTATCGAACGAGGCCTCATCGGAGGGGTTCATTTGACCCCTGTCAGCGATGGCCCGCAAGGCGGCTATGGTGTTTGGCTCCACTTTCAAAGTGGTTCCTCGCTTGATTTCAAAACCGCGCTCCAGCTCCGTGTAGAAAGCGGCAGCCATTTCTGGAGGCGCCAGCCTGTCGAATTCAGTGATGAGCTGCGCCGCCAACCAAGGGCTATCCATGTCCATTAACTTTGACCTTGGACTCCCCGGCGCCGGGGAAGCCGCCTGCGGTCCTGCGGCTTCCGTCTCCGCACCGCTAACATTGGAACCGGAGGCGGGGGCGGGGCTAACTGATGTCTCTTCGGGCAATCGGTAGATCCGGTAACCCAAAAGAGCGCCTTGACCTGCTTCATTTCCAATATAGAGCCGCCCGATATGATCATAATGTGCACGGGTGGCTCCCCTATGCATCCGGAATTCACCGACCTGCGCAACACGTCCCTCGTACTCCTGAGTGTTTTCACCATACACCAAGGCGAGAAGATCGCCATGACGGATCTCGCCAGGCTGGATTCTTGTAGCGCCTTGTCTTACCAGCATATCTTCAGACATACTGCGTCCAATCGCTTCTGCGCGCGTTTTATCCTTCGTATCCCTGATGGCCTGCACCAAATCAGCCAAGGAAGGAGCCGGCGCCGCGGGGGCGGGCTCGTCGGCAGCCCCGGCGTTCATGTCCACGACCATGCTCAGGTCGTGGGTATCTGTAATCTCCGTATCATGTTCCACTCCTGCGCCATTCACTAAAGTGCTGAAGCGGATATACCGACCTTCCTCAGTCATGGGTATCAGAAGCTGCCGTAAAGCAACGGCCAAGGCCCGGCCGGTCAATGGACCCCGCCCGTTCAGGGTGATATGCGGATCGCCATGCGGATCACGCCCGAGCCTCCGAAGCGCCTCGATCGGAACCGCAACGGACACGCTCCAGGAGGGAGCATCGGCCGGAGCCGGAGGCTGCGCACCGGGCCCTGCCAGCAGCATGACCCTTTGGATCTTGGGGTACACCTTGTCCCAGTTGGTTTCGATCTGGCCGTTGACAAAGGCGTGCGTCAGGCGGCCCTGGGCCGCCGCTCGGCCTCCCAGCGCATCGAGCACACCGTTGACGGAATTGTGTTCAATCACAACTTCCTGATTCTGCTGCGTTTGGCCCATCACGTGAAGCGCGTCGACATTCATCTGCAGCTGGACCCGCGTTCGATGGACCGCCGCCGCGGGGGCGTTTGTCGGATTCGGGAGTCGATAAAAGCGATGAACGCTCATTCGAACCGGACTGACCCTGGCTCCGAGGACCAAATCCGTAGTGATATCTATGCGGACGCGGCCGAAATTGACTATTTTTCCGGCTCTGTCAACCTCAACGGCTAGATCTCCGTTCCTCATATTGAGAGGATCAATGGATTCTGCGCCGCCCTCCTTGAGTTTTTGCTCGTTCAATTGACCCGCAAGATTATTGGCGAGATCCGATCGATCGTTCAAAAGTTCTTGTGCGAAAACTTTCACAAGCTCCACCGGCGCCGCGGGGGCGGAGGATCTGCCTAAGAACTTTTGGAGGGATTGTTCATCCTGATCGCTTAACATCCCCTCCGCAAGAGGACGTATGGGCAATCCAACGGCACCTGAGGCTGCAGCCAAATCCCGCGCGATCTCGATCAAAAACTGCCTTTCAAAGGACGCAGCATTCCATCCTGGGCGATCAAGTGGACTATGCCGTTGACCCTCTCGGCGAGTCGTTTCCATGACCTCTTTTTTCGAGCCCAGGTATCGATCAAATAACGCCTTCAACTTCGATAAATCAACCGCCGCCGCGGGGGCTACTATGGTTTCCAGCCGACTAATGAGCGTTTCCATATGCTCGGCATATTGACCCTTCGGTGCTCGGCCGCTGCTTATCTCTGTTGAAAGATCGAGGATCTGCTGGGCCAAGGTTGATCCGTTCGCCGCCAGCGCCCGCAGTCTATCTTCCAAGTCAGCTGCTTTACGGCGATGTTCAGTGGCCAACGTCGCGCCCACTGAGCTGGGCTGAACACGTAGTCCGATCCGAACGACACCCTTCTGTTCCCCCAACAATTCCAAGCCGATCCGCCGCACTTCCGCATCCCTTATATTGCCAGTCGTTGCTGGCGCACCCGGCGCCGTGGGGGCTTCAGGGGCCGGATGTCGAGCGATGTTATGGGAAGCAGTGATGGGCGACTGGGCCGCGATTTCGGCTTCCACCAGTGCCTTCAATTCCGAGTCGGGGGTGACATCCTCGGCTCCCAGCGTGAAGCGGCCTGAATAAATGACCTGCCCCTCTTTGGAGATGACAAACCATCGAGTATTGATCCCATTTCTCTTAATTCTGGAGTCTGCGGTGTCGGTGACCGGAAATCCCAGTTCGACCCCGATGGATCCGCCTTCATCTTTCATATAGCCCAAGATGGGCAAGCCTACTTGTTGAGCAACAGACTCTGCGAGGGCGACACCGTCGACCTCTCTGGGCTGGACACCATTGGGGAGAATTGGAGGGTATTGGCCAACCAATTGTGTGGCCGTCCGCACAAAATAGTTCGGTTCTCCCACCACTTGGACGGGGTTGTCTTTGGCATCCCGAACGATGCGCCCTTCTGCATCGCGCGCATAGACATAGGGTCCGGCGGTTCCCAACACACGGGCGTAATTATGGAACTCGAGATGAAGCGACAAGCGCTGGAAGACTTCAAAAAGATCAAGCGGCTTAGGTCCCTCGATCGGCTGAAGAATTTCCTTATACAGCCGGACGATGGGCTCCGTTCCAGATTGACGGAAACAGGTTCGCAACACCTCGACCCCTTTTTCGTTGAAGAACCGGATCGCAGGCCCCTCCTTGCCGGGCGTACCGATGTGGAAGGTTTGAATGGTCCATCCATTGGACAGGGTATGCAAAACACCCTTGGGACGGACGTTGGCGTAGGTGCCACCCACTTCCAGGTGTCGGCCAAACGCCCACGCCACCAGGGCTTTCAGGAGCAGCCAGACGGTGGCCCAGAATCCATTATCATCGTTCGCCTGCTTCAGGAGGAAAACGGCATCTTTGATAACCGTGGGTTCAGTCTTAAGGACCTTTGGCGGCTGGCCTGGAAACGCCTTTTCCAATAGATGGACGATCGTTTCCCCGGTCTGCCGGTCGCAGGCTTCTAAGGCCTCTGCCTTCTTGGCGATGGCGGCTTTCAACGGCAAGCTCCACGGCCAATTCTCTGTTTTGGCCGCTTCCTTCTCGCTCGGAATGGCCCCGTCATCCCGGTGATAGAAGTACAAAACACCGCCAAGGCTGTCGGCCATTTCCTTGTAATAGTCAATGATGTTACGGCCTTCCGCCCTCAAGCGGAACACGTGGTAAAAAGACTCCATCCCGGCGGTGAGAGTATCCTTATCCTCGTGGGTGGTCATGCCCTTATTCTTGTCCCAGAGTAGTCCCTCTCCAACCGGCGTAATCTGCCCCCCGCCGCTTTCCTCGAGTAGTGAAATGATAATTCCCGTCGCGCCGAACAAAATCACCGCCAGGAGCTTAATCGGGTTCAGGATTAACTTCGGCAACGTGGTCGGTGTCCACCATGCCCGAGACGTCTTATCGATGAGGAAGGCCTGGTCTCCCAAGTATTTGAAGCCGACACAGCAGTTGATGGCGCTGCCGCGCAGGAAACGCATGAGCGCCGTGGTGATCATGGAACTCGGCACGGTGGTGATGAGCACCATGGACTGCCGAAGCACATAGAGCTTGAAGCGTTGCATGCGGGTGAGCGGCAATTCGCCGCGCAGGGCCGCACCCGCCACATTTTCATCTGCCAAACCTAGATACGTGCGCACCGCTTCCAAAGCTCGTCCATACGCCATCAGGGTCAGGAACTGGTTGGCTGAGAATCGGACGATATAGACTCCGCCCTTCATCTCTGTAACGAGCAAACCTAGCCTCTCAGCAACTGGTTTCTGCTCCTTCGTGATGGGGAATGCAGTCCCCGTGCGGTCCGAGTCCATATCGGCCATGAGCAATTCAAGAATATCCGGATCGTCAACCAGTGCCTTGAGGGACCCTGCCGCCGCGATCGTCGCCGGTGAGGAGGGGTCGGGTTTATCCAACTTAAGGATATAGGGATCCATAACATCGTTCCGGTAGGTGAATCGGGCGGGCAAACCCTTGTCCATGTTTCCCAGCCACAATTCACGATCCAAATCATAGCCGGAGCCCGGCGCCATCATGAGTTCCAGATAGTATTTGAGAGTTGGCGCCCCGACACCGCAGAGAGCGTCAAACATCACCTTGGCGTTATCACCCTTACTGTTCAGCTGCCGGAACTTATCCTCCAAGCGTTTCATTCGCTCCGGTGGGAACAACCGCCGCCAATAGTTATCGAAATAGATCTTTTTGGCGTCCACATACCCCACCAGCTCCGGATCTTCCAGGTCGCCGAAATGGATCAGCGGTTCCTTGCCGGCCTTGGCCGCTTCGTAGAGCGCCGTCGCTCGGGCGGCAACCTGGTCGCCAATGTTATCGATATCCACGCCGCCCGTCCATTTTTGAGACTTGACGCCGTTCTGGTTGAACCGGTTGTGGCTGGAGGTAATCTCAATGGCTGACGCCGCGTGGTGATAATACGCCATATAGGAAGAAACCGGTGTCGCGGTGGGACAAATGACCGTCTTGCCCTCTTCCCGATCCCGGTAAACCTTGATCCCGTTAGCCACGAAAACGCGCGTAAAGATTTCGGCAAATTCTTTGGAGAAAAAGCGCGGGTCAAACCCTACAAACGCTGCCCGCTCCACTTTGTTGCCGTCCTGAACGGAAGGGAAGGTGGAATTGATGTAATCGGCATAGGCCTGTGCGATCATAAAAATGACGCCTGCGCTTAACTGTTTCCCTCCCATAATATCCCGCGCCTCGTCCGGTTCAACCTGAATGGTCCCACGCACACCCGCCGTTGATTTGGTCAACCGATCGATGAACCACGCCAGGCCTACATCGAAATCATCTAGATATGCTTTGTCCATCTTGATATGGCCCCACCGATGAACATCGCTCATGATTCGCCGAAGGTTGTCTTTGTGTCCGGACGCGGGCTCGGCCCATTGAATATCCGGTCGAGGCGACTGCCACGCCGGTACTTGCGGCGCCGCCGCTAATTGGACAGACAGGAGGAGCCTACCGACTAACCGCCGCAACCAGCCGCTTCGTCGCTGATTCGGAGTCACCGCCGCCGGGCTCGTGCGGGCGGGCTTATCGCTGATACTGCCTCGCTCCAAACCGGCGGTCCAGGAGATTCTCCTTTCCGCGCGGATCATTAACTCTCTTAACCGGCTGATCGCTCTACTGATCGCTGGGCGAGGCAAGCTAAACGCCCATCCAAAATACTTAGACAGGAATGGAATATCTGCCGGCACAGCTACCATATCTTCTTCTGAAGAAAAAGAGGCGTCGGAAGTTGGGTCGAATGTTTTTAAATGGAGATCCTTTACCACCTCGGCTTCTGAAATGTGACCTCCGGCCAGACGTTTTTCGTAGAGTTCGTGATAGGAGGCGTCGGGGGCTTCGGGGACGGCCGGGGTGATGACGACGTAGCTGACGCCGGCGGCTTTGAAGGCTTTGGTGAGGCCGGCGGTGTGGAAACCTCCTGCCACAAGAACCATTGCGGCAGGGGAGGCGATTACAGCGGGCGAGGCGGAAGTGGCGGGGGAGGCGGTAAAACCGGTGGCGGCGATTGGGGCGGATTTTTTATTCGAGACCGACGTATTCGCCTTAACCGTTGTATCCGCCGAATCCGAAGTTTTCGCCGAGACCGCCGTTATCGCCTTGTCCGCCGTCAGAAGCTTTAGCGTATTGTCCGCCATCGGTTCGTTGCGCATGAGGGCGACAAGATAGAAATCGACCGCCGACTTCAGGGTTTCTTGAATGGAGGAGGCGGTCGCCCCGGAGTTCCCCTGTCCGGGGCCCATCATGATGGGTCCCCCGCCAGTACCCGCGGGGGATGACGCCGCTTTGGCGTCGGCTTTTAAAAGATCGTTCGTCAAGCTGACAAAGGCCGGCAGGCGCTGGGCCACGTAACGAGCTTCTTCCAAGGTGACTTCCTGGCGCACGAGCCGCTGCGTGAGGCGGAGCATATGGTCGGCTGTGACCAGATTGCGCGTCATTTCATCCGGGCAAAGCGCAAGTTTTTCGTTCAGGAGCTTTTCGGCCGAGGCCATGCCGTAAGCTTCTTCCTTATCTAAGTGCCGGAGGGCGTAGGGATAATGCTTCCTTTTTAAGAGATCCAGGCCGCTTTGAATACGCGTAAGCTGGGCCCGGAGGGCATTGCGGTCCTCACGGGAGGCTTTAAAAAGGTTGCGGTTTAGATCGTAATACTGGGCCTTGTCAACCCCGTAAAGGAGGTGACCGTTTCCTTTGAGGACCGAGAAGGCTTCTGGGGCGGAAAGCTCACCCTTCTTCATGAAATAGTCGACAAGCTCGCTTTTAATCTTTCCCTCAGGGTAAGAAGCGATTTTGCTCGTATCGTAGGGGCCTTCCACGCCTTCCATGGCCAAGGGGCCAGAGACCAGGCCTTTGGCGTAGAGATGATCCAAAATGGCAACAATGCGTTTCTGGGTGGGATAGTGGAGGTGGAGGTCCTGGATTAGTACGACGAGCGGGAGAGCGGGAGAGGGGGAGAGAGGGGGAACGGATGATGTGTAGGGGCGCACCGCAGTGCGCCCTTCCGCCAGATACAAATCCGTAACATAACCGAGATTACGAGGAATCGCTATCCGCTCGATGAGTTCGGGAGTCTGATTCTGCGAGGAAGCCGCTTCAACGACATGGCTTGACGTCGCGATCAGGGCGACGGAAATTAAGCAAGCAATGGCTCGGGACATACTTTGTCGTATGTAGAACATCGGTGTTCCTCCAGAATAGATTTTGAACAGGCCTTAAAAGTATAGGGGAACCACCACGGTGATTGAATAGAGCGAGAGGCTAATAATTTCGGTCCGATAGGCCCATGAAAATGGGACCGAATGGTTTGGGCCTAAGTTCGCCGGCGAACATCGCGAAAAAACGAAGCATATCGCTTCTTTCGACCTGTTCGAAAGGAAGAATATAAGTGGTTATTTGGGGGAGGTCAGGCGGTCAAAGCCAGTGTATGGGCGGAGGACATCGGGGATAAGGACGGTGCCGTCGGCCTGCTGGAAGTTTTCGAGGATGGCGGCGAAGGTGCGGCCGATGGCGACGCCGGAGCCGTTCAAGGTGTGGACAAATTCTTTCTTGCCATCGGCGCGCTTGAATTTGATATTCATGCGGCGGGCCTGGAAATCCGTAAAGGTGGAGCAGGAAGATATCTCCCGCCATTGCTTCTCACCGGGCATCCACACCTCGATGTCGTAGGTCTTGGCTGACGCAAACCCGAGATCAGCGGTGCATAGCGTCACCACGCGGTAGGGAAGTTTTAGCTTGTAGAGGATCTTCTCAGCGCTCGCGGTCAGGAGCTCGAGAGCTTCCAATGAATCCTCCGGCTTCACGAACTGGACGAGCTCCACCTTGTTGAACTGGTGGTTGCGGATCAGGCCCTTGGTGTCTTGCCCATAGGAACCCGCCTCGCGCCGGAAGCAGGCCGAGTAGCAGACGTACTTCTTCGGCAGCTCCTTTTCATCCAGGATTTCATCACGATGCAGGTTGGTCACGCTGACCTCCGCCGTGGGAATGAGGTAGAGGTTGTCCCGCTCCACGCGAAACAATTCTTCTTCAAAACGCGGGAGCTGCCCCGTTCCCTGCATCGATTCGGGCGTTACGAGATAGGGAGCGAAGATTTCGGTGTAGCCGTGCTCTTTCGTATGAACGTCCAGCATAAAGGTGATGAGCGCGCGCTCCAAGGCCGCCCCCTGGCCGCGCAGTACGGGAAATCCGGAACCTGAAAGTTTGGCGCCGGTTTTAAAATCCAGGATTCCGAGGGTCTCCCCGATTTCGAGATGGGATTTGGGCTTGAAGGACGGGGCGGTGATCTTCCCGACTTCCCTGAGCACTTTATTATCGGCAGCGGTGGCGCCGATGGGAACGGACTTGTCTGGAATATTGTTGATCCGCAGGAGAAGATCATTCAGTTTTGGTTCGATGTCAGCAAGCTCAGCTTCAAGAGCTTTTATCTCTCCTTTCTTGTTTTCAACTTCCTTTAGTAATGGAGCAGGATCCCCCTTTTGCGCTTTTATGCGCCCAATCTGCTCGGCCGATTTATTGCGCGCAGCCTGTAAACGTTCCAGTTCCATCAGGATTTTACGGCGTTCAGCATCCAGGGTATAAACGGGGGCAATATCGAGCTTCGAGCGGCGATCCGCCAGCATTTTTTCCAGCGCCGGCCGGTTCTCGCGGATCCATTTGATATCAAGCATGGGAGGATTATAACAACCGTTTCACGGATATAACCTTTGCACTTGCCACTCATCGCCTTTTCTCGTGTAGAGAAACCGGTCGTGCAGGCGGTTGAGCCGGCCCCGCCAGAATTCGATCGATTGGGGGATGACACGCACGCCTGTCCACCAGGCTGGCCGCGGCACGGGCCGCACACCATATTGGATCGCCAGTTTCGCCACATCCTTGACCAGAATCGTCCGAGAGGACAGGGGCTCGCTCTGTTTGGAGGCCCAGGCGCCCAGCTGTGAAAGCCGCGCCCTAGTCTTCCAATAGGCATCCGCCTCGGCATCAGAAACACTTTCTGTCTTTCCCTGAATGCGTACCTGTTTCTTCAACGGTTCCCAATAAAAAGTCAACGCCGCGTATGGCTGGTGATGGAGCTGTTTTCCCTTCGGTGAATGGAGGTTGGTGTAGAAAACAAACCCGCGCTCGTCATAGGTCTTGAGCAGCACCATCCGCGCATCCGGTCGGCCCTTCGGGTCGACTGTGGAAACACACATGGCGGTTGCGTCCACGATGGTCCGAGACTTTTTCGCCGCTTCAAACCATCGCCCAAAAAGGACGAGCGGATCGGCGGGCAAACTCTTGAGTGAACTCACGGAAGGATTATATCAACGACCCGCGTTAAATAACTTCGACGGAGGAATCGGGCGCCCAGCCTTTTAGGCCCTCGGCGGGCACGCCGATCTCGAGCCACCCCTGGATGGGCTCCTGCTCTTCGAGGATGAGGACGCGGTGGCCTTCGGGAACAGTGAAATTGGCGGGATAGGTGGTGTTGGGGCCGGAACGGACTTCCGCGACACTTGTCACGACAACGCCAATAGGTTTTTCGAGGATATAGATCCGGGCTCCAAGCCAGCCCGACAACGCGATTAAAAGAACCCCCAAACCCAGGGCCAGATCAGCTGCCAAAAAGTTTCTTCCGGCTAAAGCAAATCCTCCCACGACGCAGAAGAAGATAAAGAGAAGCGAGGTGAGAAGCGTCAGGCTATTCACGGACAGGAGATAAAAAAACCTCCAAGCCAGGGCCGGCAAGGCGGTCGAGGGAAGTTCGGGGTCCCCGGCTTTCGTCGTGGCTAAATTGAGGTTGTAGATCACATCGCTTTGCCCGGAATTCATCCGGAAAGCCCGCTCATAATGGAGGATGCCCTTGCCCAATTGCCCCGCCCGGTAGCAGGCGTTGCCGAGATTGTATTCGAGGACCCAGTTTTTGAATCCCGTGTCCGCCGCGGCCTGGTATTTCTGGGTCGCCTCGGCAAATTTCCCATCGGCGTAAAGCTGATTGCCGGCTTTAAAGAGATCCTGGGGCGAATTCGCCAACAAACAGCAGGGCAAAAGGCAAAAGGCAAAAATCAAAAGGCAAATGTTCATTTGTGATACTTTTGCCATTTGCCCTTTGCCCTTTGCCATTTGCCTTGCTGTCAGCCTTTCCATGTGATTTCCTTCTCTACCTCATCGATGACGTGCCTTAAGGTTTCCATCGATGCGCGGACTTCCGACCCTTGGACCTGCGCGGGGGCGAACTGGTAGAGGTCGAGGGTTTCCCAGATATTGCGGACTTTCTCGCCCGTATGGGTTAGGAGCCCGCGGGACTTCAACCGTTCGACGAGGTCTTTTAACGCGAGACTGCGGTCTTCGATCCCGAGTTTCGCCGCCAGATAGTCTTGGAGCACATCCGAAAGATGCCCGCCGGCCCCTTTAATATTGTTTTTCTGGATTAACTCGTCGGTTTTGCCGATGGCTGCCAGCGCTTTCTCCCGCGCCTTGCGGAAGCGATAGAGGGTTGTATCAGACAAGAAGAACCGGTAATACAGCCGCGCGACCCCTCCCAGCGCGAGACACCCGAGAAGGAAAAGATGCAGCCACTGATACCAGGCCCTTCGGTAAAGCGGCTCTCCCTGGGACGCGATGGCCTGCGGCGTCCGGATGTAGCGGATGTCTTCGCCTAAGAGTTTGATGCCGGGAGCGACCTGAGCATTGGAGGCTGAGGGGGACAGGCTCCCTGCGGGCATGGCGGGCAGAGCCCCTCCGGCGACGCCGGGCGTGATATGGATGGTCAGCGGCCGCGATTTGATCGTCCGATAGGCATGCGACGCGGGATCAAAAAACACAAACGGCACGGACGGGATGGTCATATCGCCGGAGGCCGTCGGGATGAGGACGGTCTTGAACACTTTCGACCCCGTCACCTGGCCGTCTTTCTTTTCAATGTTGGTGGCGGCGTTGGCGTCAAAGGTGCGGAAGTTCGTCAAGGGAGGCACGGACAGGTCGGGAAGCGATTTGATGTTCCCCCGGCCGGAGACGGTGAGCGTGAGCGTCAGCGGCTGACCGACGGCAATTCGTTCTTTGTCCGTCTGCGCCGACAAGGAATACTCGCCGACCGCCCCTCGGAAGTCCGCCGGTTTCGGTTCCGGAAGCGCCTTGACCGAAACGGTGAGGGGATCGGTGTGCAAGGTTTTTTCTTCACCCTGGCCGAAGAACTGAGAGAAGAAATTGCTGCCGAACGGATCCGACCCGAAATTTTCCAGATTCACCGTCAGGGCGGCGGACCCCACTCTGGCTTTTCCGGGTGTACTCGGGAAAAGGGCCGTTCTCACTTCCGTCACGTTGTAAGGGATTCCTTTGACGCTGGTGGTGAAATTGCGCTGGGGCGGAAGGTCCTCTGTCCAGAAGCCGGTCATCTCCGGCGGCTGATAGTTGGGGCGGCTCAGAAGCGGCACCCGGTTGTAGAGACGGAACGTATAGGTGATCGGTTCGCCGACATAGACGGACGTTTTATCCACAGAGCCGGTGATAAAGACCGCCGCCGGGCCACGGGGCGTCGCGGGAGGCGGCGCACCTTCTTCGCGTGCGGTCCCGGGCGAAACAGCCGAAGCTTCTCCTTTCACAACGTCGAGAGTCAAGGGTGCCGTTTCCGCCGTCTGCCCCTGCGCCTGGATCCGCATGCCTGGAATCGTAAAATGCCCCTCCCTCATCGGGGTGAGAACAAAATTGTAGGTCACGCTGGCCGATGCCTTGCCGTTGATCCAAGTGAAGTTCTGCGACCGCCCGGCGTTGTAAACCTGAAAGTCCGTCAGCCCGGGAAGCTGCGGCTGTGGAAGATCATTGCCGCTTCCCGAAATCGTGAGGCTCAGGACGGCCTGCTCATTTAAGGCGATCTGGCTGCGGTCCAAGCTGGCGCTGACCTGAAAATCTGCCGCGCCAGCCAGCTCAGAACTCAGGATGCAGAGCGTAGAAATAAAGAAAAGGACACAATTTCTGAGCCCTGAATTCTGAGTTCTGAGTTGTGTGCGACTACCAGTCTTCATCCGGATGTGGAACCTCTCCC
>Ga0326728_10006310_pt1 | contig 32047 bp, 28 predicted proteins | sample MB3enrmetagenome_FD_207602 | JGI IMG/M metagenome (GOLD analysis project Ga0326728, IMG submission 207602) | Lab enriched peat soil microbial communities from McLean, Ithaca, NY, United States - MB31MN | ecosystem: Environmental > Terrestrial > Soil > Wetlands > Peat | place: USA: New York... | reverse complement strand
GAGTCAGGCAAAGAGCACCTCCAATTCCTAACGTATACATACGTTAGGATTATAACCACAAAAAAAGAAAACTGCTAGATCCCGCCTTGTGGGTCGCGCACCCGATGTGCCGCCGGGCCTGTTGCACGACGGTCCCCCGGTGTATATTGATGGATCGACTAAACATGAGTTCGATCATCCCGAGCGTGGATGGTGCGCGTGAGGAGCCGCTGACGGCCGACCTTGCCGATTGTCTCCGCCAACTCGACGCAGTGGATGCCGACACGGCAAGTCTGCTCAATGGGCTGACGGAAGTTCAGTTTCACTGGTCGCCGGTTGAGTCACGCTGGTCGATTGCGCAGTGCTTGGTTCACCTGGTCATCATTGGGGGAAAGTACCTTCCCTTGCTGGACGAAACCATCGAAAATGCGCGGGCCGACCGTTTGCTGAGCCGGGGGCCGTTCCGGTACGGCTTCATTGAGCGCTGGTTCGTGCGGTCGACCGAGCCGCCGCCGGGCATCCGCCTGCGTACTCCCCTCGCTGCCAGACCGCCAGACGATCAGCCGCTGCCCGGAGTGATCGCGAACTTCCTAACCACGCAGGATGAGATTCGGAAGCGCATCCGCGCCGCGAATGGAGTGGACCTGGCGCGCGCCAAAGTTACGTCGCCGTTCATCCGGTCGCTCAAAATGGGCTTGGGTCCGTGCTTCGAATTCCTCGCCGCGCACGAGCGCCGGCATTTGTGGCAGGCCTGGCAGGTGCGCAATGACGAGGGTTTTCCGAGCGAATAGACGATGGCCGCCAAGAAACTGAACGTTGGCCTGGTGGGCTGTGGCTTCATGGGACGCACGCACTCGAATGCGTTCCGCCAGGTGAATCGTTTTTTCCAACCCGAGTGGCAGCCGGTGTTGAAGGCGGTATGCGCGCGCGATGGCGAAAAGGCCAACGCTTTCGCGGCGCAGTGGGGCTATGAATCGGTGGAAACGGACTGGCGCAAGCTCGTGGCGCGCCCGGATATCGACCTCATCGACATTGCCAGCCCGAACGATACGCACGCCGAGATCGCGATCGCCGCTGCCGGCGCAGGCAAAATGGTGCTGTGCGAAAAGCCGTTGGGCCGGAATGCCGCCGAGGCAGAGCGGATGGTGGCCGCCGTCGAGAAAGCCGGCGTCGCGAACATGGTGTGGTACAACTACCGCCGGGTGCCCGCCGTCACGCTCGCCAAGCAGTTAATTGACGAAGGCCGTCTGGGGCGCATTTTCCATTACCGCGCGAAATTCCTGCAAGACTGGACCATTTCCAAGGAACTGCCACAAGGTGGAGCGGGGTTGTGGCGGTTGGACGTCAACGTTGCCGGCTCGGGCGTCACCGGCGATTTGCTCGCGCACTGCATCGATACAGCGCTGTGGCTCAATGGCTCGATCGACCACGTCACCGCCATGACCGAGACTTTCATCAAGGAGCGCAAACACAATCTCACCGACAAGGTGGAGAAAGTCGGCATCGATGACGCCAGCGCGTTTCTGGCGCGCTTCGCCAACGGATCTCTCGCCACTTTCGAAGCCACGCGTTACGCCCGGGGGCACAAGGCGCTCTATACGTTCGAGATCAATGGCGAGCACGCGTCCATCTGCTGGGACCTGCACGATCTTCATCGCCTCCAGTATTTCGACCACCGCGATGAGGGCCGCCTGCGCGGCTGGCGATCTGTGCACATCACCGACGGAGACCATCCTTATATGAAGCACTGGTGGGTGCCGGGTTTGCAGATTGGTTACGAGCACACCTTCGTGCATCAGGTGGCGGATTTCCTAAAAGCAGCGAGCGAAGGTAAGAACGCAGCGCCAACCTTCCGCGATGGTCTGGCCACAGACTACGTGACCGATGCCGTGCTGCGCTCAGCTCAGACCGGGCGTTGGGAGCAGGTCCAGCGAGCGGGTTGATCCCGCGCCGGGGTCAGCGAAGCCGCGACTCCTCTAGCGTGCGGCGCAACACCGGGAGTACGGCTCGGTCCTTTTCGCCGCCCACCTCTTCCTTCACGGCGATGAGTGTTTCGAGATCGAGAACCTCGTCAAGGTGTCCGGCATTCCAAGAAAGCGAGGGTTCGAAATTTCGGCCACGCACCTGAACCACGTATTGCTGAAGGGCTTCCAGCCGCTCCGCTGGCGTCAAGGATAGCATCCAGCGAATCAGCGTCAGGTCAACGCCGTCATCCGAGTAGGCGAGCAGGCCGCCGTCCATTTTGCCCTTTGTCTTCTGCCTTATCCCAGCTTACTCTGCCCCTTCAAGTACCCGTCCACGCCCACCGCCGCCTTGCGTCCTTCTGCAATCGCCCATACCACGAGCGATTGCCCACGCCGCATATCGCCGGCGGCGAAAACACCAGGCACCGACGACATGTAATTCTCATCCGCCGCCACGTTGCCGCGCGCGTCGAGCTTCACGCCGAGCCGCTCGAGCATCCCGTTTCGTACCGGCCCGAGAAAACCCATCGCCAGCAACACCAGGTCGGCATCCAGCGTGAATTCGGTTCCCGCCACTGGCTCGAACCTGGGTGGCGGACCAACTCGCACCGCGTGCAACTGCTTCACATTGCCGCTTTCGTCGCCCGTGAATTTCGTGGTAGCCACACTCCACTCCCGGTTTCCGCCTTCTTCGTGTGCGCCCTCCACGCGCAATTGCATCGGCCAGAGCGGCCACGGCGTCAGCGGAGAGCGTTCCTTCGGCGGCATCGGCAGCAGTTCGAATTGATGTACCGACGCCGGCTTTTGCCGATGCGCCGTGCCCAGGCAATCCGCTCCCGTATCGCCTCCGCCAATGATCACCACGCGCTTACCGGTGGCAAGAATCTGTTGCGCCACCGCATCTCCCTCGCAGACCTTATTCTGCTGCGGCAAGTACTCCATGGCGTAATGAATGCCGCGCAATTCGCGGCCTGGTACGTTCAGATCACGCGGCCACTCGGCGCCGCCCGCCAGCAATATCGCGTCGAATTCTCTGCGCAGATCTTCCACCGGCACGTTCCCCCCGACGTGTGAGTTCGGCCGGAACTCCACGCCTTCGGCCGTCATCTGTTCGAGCCGGCGGTCGATCAGGTGCTTCTCCATTTTGAAATTGGGGATGCCGTAGCGCAGCAGCCCGCCGATGCGATCGGCCTTCTCGAAAACCGTCACCGAGTGGCCCGCGCGCGCCAGTTGCTGCGCCGCCGCCAGTCCGGCCGGGCCCGACCCCACCACGGCCACGCGCTTTCCCGTGCGCGTCACCGGCGGTTCGGGACGAATCCAGCCCTGCGCGAACGCATAGTCGACGATGCTTTTCTCGATCTGCTTGATCGTCACGGGCGGCTCGTTGATTCCAAGTACGCACGCCGCCTCGCACGGGGCAGGGCAGATGCGGCCGGTGAATTCCGGAAAGTTGTTGGTTGAGTGCAGCACGCGAATCGCTTCCCGCCAGCGCCCGCGATAAACCAGGTCGTTCCAATCGGGAATGATGTTCGTGAGCGGGCAGCCCGTGTGGCAGAAGGGCACGCCGCAATCCATGCACCTTGCGCCTTGCGTGCGAAGGTTTTCCTGCGGAAAGTCGAGATAGATCTCGAACCAGTCGTTGACGCGCTCGCTCACGGGACGCCGCTTGGGCATCTCGCGCGTGTGCTCCATGAACCCCGTGTCTTTACCCATGCGCCACCTGCTGCGCCGCTGCTGCCGGCGGAACCGGCGCAAATACCTGCACCCCCTTACGCGGAATTCCCAGCACCCGCTTGTATTCGTGCGGGAACACCTTCAGAAATTTCGGCAGCATGGCGTCCCAATTCTCCAGAATCCACTTGGCGCGCGGGCTTCCCGTGTACTCGAAATGTTTCGCGATCAGTTTCTGCAACAACTCCACGTCCGCGTTTTCCCGCACCGCTTCCAAATCCACCGCCGCGAGGTTGCAACGCTTTTCCGCGAAGTCGCCCTTCTCATCGAGCACGTAAGCGATGCCGCCGCTCATGCCCGCGGCGAAGTTGCGCCCGGCCTTTCCCAACACCACCACCAGGCCCTTGGTCATGTACTCGCAGCCGTGGTCACCCACGCCTTCCACCACTGCCGTCGCCCCCGAATTGCGCACCGCGAACCGTTCACCCGCCATGCCATTGAAATAAGCTTCGCCACTCGTCGCGCCGTAGAGCACCACGTTGCCGATCAGGATGTTTTCCTCCGGCAGGAATGTCGATGAGTGGGGCGGATAAACCACGAGCCGGCCGCCAGAGAGCCCTTTACCCGTGTAATCGTTGGCGTCTCCTTCAAGCGCGAGCGTGATGCCGTGTGCCAGAAACGCACCGAAACTCTGCCCGGCCGATCCCGTAAACTGGCAGCGGATCGTGTCGTCCGGCAATCCCGCCGACCCGTACCGCCGCGCCACTTCGCCCGATAGCATCGTGCCCACCGTGCGATGCACGTTGCGAATCGGCAGCTTGATCTCGACCGGCGTCTGGCTTTCCACCGCCTCCCGCGCCAGGTCGATCAGGGTGTGGTCCAGCGCGCTCTCCAGACCGTGATCCTGCTCCTGGATTTTGCGCCGTGCAATGCGCGCGGGCATCGCCGGATTGTAGAGGATCGACGAAAAGTCGAGGCCCTTCGCCTTCCAATGCTCCACCGCCGGCCGCATATCGAGCATGTCTACGCGCCCCACCATCTCGTTAAACGTGCGGAATCCGAGCTGCGCCATGATCTCGCGCAATTGTTCGGCAATAAAGAAAAAGAAATTGATCGCGTGCTCCGGCGTGCCTTGAAACTTCTTGCGCAGCTCGGGATCTTGCGTCGCGATGCCCACCGGGCAGGTGTTCAGATGGCACTTGCGCATCATGATGCAGCCCAGCGCCACCAGCGGCGCGGTCGAAAACCCAAACTCCTCCGCGCCCAGCAGCGCGGCGATCGCCACGTCCCGCCCTGTTTGCAGCTTGCCATCGGTCTGCACCGTGATGCGCCCGCGAAGATCGTTCAACACCAGCACCTGCTGTGTCTCCGCCAGTCCCAGCTCCCACGGAATGCCCGAGTGCTGTAGCGAGGTTAGCGGTGATGCGCCCGTGCCGCCATCGTGCCCGCTGATGAGCACCACGTCCGCATGCGCCTTCGCCACGCCCGCGGCCACCGTCCCCACTCCGACTTCCGCCACCAGCTTCACGGAAATCCGCGCCTTCGGGTTGGCGTTCTTCAGGTCGTAGATTAACTGCGCCAGATCTTCGATCGAGTAAATGTCGTGGTGCGGAGGTGGTGAGATCAGGCTGACACCTGGAATCGAGTGCCGCACCTTCGCAATCACTTCATCGACCTTGTGCCCCGGAAGCTGCCCGCCCTCGCCGGGCTTCGCGCCCTGCGCCATCTTGATCTGCAATTCGTCAGCGTTCACCAGGTAGTTGGTCGTAACACCGAAACGCGCCGACGCCACCTGCTTGATCGCGCTGCGCCGCCAGTCGCCGTTCGGGTCGCGCTGGAACCGCGCCTCGTCCTCACCGCCCTCGCCCGTGTTGGATTTGCCGCCAATGCGGTTCATCGCGATAGCCAGCGTCTCGTGCGTCTCTTTGCTGATCGAGCCGAACGACATCGCGCCGGTCGCAAAGCGCTTCACGATCTCCTTCGCTGGCTCCACTTCTTCAAGCGGCACCGGTGTGCCCGCTTTGAACTCCATCAGGCCGCGCAGCGTGCATAGCTGCTTATTCTGTTGATCGATCAGGTTCGTGTATTCCTGAAACGTCTGGAAGCTCGATTGCTGCACCGCGTGCTGCAGCTTCGCTACCGTCTGCGGGTTGTAAAGGTGATACTCGCCGCGCACCCTGTATTGATAGTTCCCACCCACCGCCAGTTCTGTGTCAAAATCCGTCGCGGGCCGCAGCGCGTGCTCGTGCTTGCGGCGCGCCTCCTCGGCGAGCACCTCCAACCCCACCCCTTCGATGCGCGACGCCGTACCCGTGAAATATTTGTCGATCAGTGATTTGTTCAGGCCGATCGCTTCGAATACCTGCGCGCCGCGGTAGCTTTGCAGCGTCGAAATCCCCATCTTCGAAGCCACCTTCAGCAGGCCCTTATTGATCGCCTTGATGTAATTCTTGAGCGCCTTTTCAAACGTGACGCCTTCCGGCAGCAGGCCGTTATTGGCCATGTTCTCCAGCGTCTCGATCGCCAGATACGGATTCACCGCGCTCGCCCCATACCCAATCAGCAGGCAGAAATGCATCACCTCGCGCGGCTCGCCAGACTCAATAATCAGCGCCACCTGCGTGCGGGTTTTCTCGCGGACCAGATGATTGTGCACCGCCGTCAGCGCCAGCAGACTCGGAATGGGCGCGTCCTGCTCATCGACGCCCCTATCCGAGAGGATGATCATGGTGTAGCCGTTCTTGATGGCCTGCGAAGCCCCGCGGCAAAGCGCGTTCAGCGAGCGCTCCAGCTCCTTCGCTCCGCCATCCGCGCGAAACAGCGCTGGCAAAGTCGTGCATAGGTAGTCGCCCTGCGAAACACGCCGCAGCCGCTCCAGATCGCGGTTGGTCAGAATCGGATGTGGCATGCGTAGCGTGTGGCAGTGCTTTGGCGTCTCGTCCAGAATGTTGCGCTCTGTCCCGATGTAGCTGATGAGCGACATCACCATCTCTTCGCGAATCGGGTCAATCGGCGGATTCGTCACTTGCGCAAAAAGCTGCTTGAAGTAGTGGAACAGCGGCTGAGGCTTGTCCGACAGGCACGCGAGCGGCGTATCGATCCCCATAGAGCCCACCGGCTCCTCGCCTTTCGCCGCCATCGGCGTGAGCAGTATGCGCACGTCTTCATCCGTGTAGCCGAATGCGCGCTGCCGCATCACAAGCGATTCCGGCTCGTGGCCGTACACACGCGAAGGCTCCGGAAGGTCGTCCAGGTGGATCTGATTCTCCTTCAGCCACTGTGCGTAAGGCCACCGCGTGTAAAGACGGCGCTTCAGTTCCCTATCCGGAATGATCTGGCCGGCCACCGTGTCCACCAGAAACATCTTGCCCGGCTGCAAGCGTCCCTTCATCCGCACGTCCTCGGGCTTGATAGGCAACACCCCGGTCTCCGACGCCATCACCACCAGATCATCGTGCGTCACCAGGTATCGCGCCGGCCGCAATCCATTGCGGTCAAGCGTCGCGCCAATCACGCGCCCATCGGTGAACGCAATCGCCGCCGGCCCGTCCCAGGGCTCCATCAGGGAGGCGTGATATTCGTAAAACGCCTTCTTCTCCGGACGCATGTGCTCATTCGACGCCCACGCTTCCGGAATCAGCATCGCCATCGCGTGCGGAAGGTCGCGCCCCGCCAGGTACAGCAGCTCCAGCACGTTGTCGAAGCTCGCCGAATCGCTGCCGCCAGGCGTCACGATCGGGAACAGTTTCTTGATGTCGTCGCCGAACACCGGAGAAGCCAGAATCGACTGCCGCGCGTACATCCAGTTCACGTTGCCGCGCAGCGTATTGATTTCCCCGTTGTGCGCAATGTAACGGTACGGGTGCGCCAGCGGCCAGCTCGGAAATGTGTTCGTCGAAAAGCGCTGGTGCACCAGGCACAGCGCGCTCATCACGTCCGGATCGGAAAGTTCTCCGTAGAATTTCGCAATCTGCGGCGCCAGCAGCAGGCCCTTATAAACAATGGTCCGGCACGAAAGCGAAGGCACGTAGAAGAAATGCTTGTCCGGGATATCCGAATTCGCGATTTCAATTTCCGCGCGCTTGCGCACCACGTAGAGCTTGCGCTCCAGTTGGTCCTCGCTCATTTCGTGGCCGCGGCGGATGAAAATCTGCTCAATGTACGGCTGCGAGTTGCGCGCCACGCGCCCAATCGCCGACCCGTCAATCGGCGTATCCCGCCACCCGATCACGTGCAGCCCTTCCTCGCGCGCAATCCGTTCCAGAATGCCTTCGCACTGCAACCGCTCCGGCTTCTCCACCGGCAGAAACACCAGGCCCACGCCGTATTCGCCCGGCTCCGGCAGTGTGAACCCGAGTCGCGCGCACTCGCGCGCGAAAAACTTGTGCGGAATCTGAATCAGCACCCCGGCTCCATCGCCCGTTTCCGGATCGCAGCCGCACGCGCCGCGATGCGTCAGGTTGATCAGAACTTGAATGCCCTTCAGAATAATGTCGTGCGATTTTTGGCCTTTAATGTTGGCCACAAAACCGATGCCGCACGCATCCCGCTCGTTCGCCGGGTCGTACAGCCCCTGGGGTGCAGGTAGACCTGTACTCGGGGTGGGATCTTTCATGGTGGTCTCCAACGGGGAGTTGAATAAATATACCAGCTAATGAATTATAAGGCAACAGAAATTTAACTCTGCCTTGACATTAGAGTAGCTTATGTTAAGCTCGTTGCTTGCTATTCGATAACCTGAAGCTTTTCCGCGATATAGCGCACAGCAAGAGCGTCAGTCGCGGCGCATCCATCAATGGGATCAGCCAGTCCGCGGCCAGCCAGTCGATCCACGACTTGGAACGCCGCTTCGGCGTCTCGCTCCTCGACCGCACCACTCGCCCTCTCGCGCTGACGCCCGCCGGTAAGCTTTTCTGCGATCTCTGCCGCGACGTCCTCCGCCGCGAGGAACAGTTTCAGGTGCAGTTCGAAAACTTGAAGGAATCCGTGGAAGGGACCGTTCGCGTGGCTTCGATTTACTCCATCGGGCTATCGGAAATGTCGCGCCTCGAAGACGAATTCGCCGCTCGATTTCCCAACACCCACCTTCACGTCGATTATCTGCGGCCTCACAAGGTCTACGAAGCCGTCGTTGACGATCAGGCCGATCTCGGTCTCGTCAGTTATCCCTTAGGCACGAAAGATCTCGCCGTGATTCCCTGGCGTGAAGAGGAGATGGCCGTGGCCGTGCCGCCTTCGCATCCGCTCGCCGCGAAGGCCGTGCTTCTACCCGCCGATCTCGATGGCCAGGACTTCGTCGGCTTCGACGAAGAGCTCATGATCCGCCGCGAGCTCGACCATTTCTTCCGCGAGCATGCGATCGAAATCCGCCTGGCGATGCAGTTTGACAATATTCAGATGATCAAGGAAGCTGTGGCGCTCGGTTCCGGCATCAGCATTCTGCCCGCCCGCACCATGCAGGCCGAAATCGCGCAGGGCCGCCTGGTCTCCATCCCCCTGCACGCCCCAGAACTCGTGCGCCCCGTCGGCATCGTCCACCGCAAGCGCAAACGCTTCAGTCACGCTGTCCAGTCGTTCCTGGAACTCCTGCTGGAACAGCCCGCACCCGTGTGAGCCTTAGCTCGCCGACGTATTAGCACTCACGAGATCGCTGTTGGCCGACGTCCAGATCCCCGATACACTGCCTCCCGCGCTAATAAACAGCGCCGCCGACGCCAGGCAAACGAACGCCAGCAACAAAGTGTATTCGATCAGGTCTTGCCCTTCCTCATCGCAAAGAAATCGTTTGAAGTACATCTGCAACCTCCCTATGTGCAGTCTTGCCCTCTGGAAACCTCAGCCAATAATGCCGACGGAAGCCCTCCAACGCAAGCCGTCTTTCGATTGCTATCAAACGATCTACCGGTAAAATAAGAGCACAAACCTATCGGAATCAATAATATTCCGGCACTATCTAAACTCTTACTGCAAATGGCCGGCGCGCCGCTTATTGCGCCGCCCGTGCCATCCCATTCTTCAAGCATTCCTCGAAGATTCGCCGCAACTCGCGCGATGCCTTTTCAGCCAGACGCGACTGCTCCTCACCAAGTTTCGATTGTTCTTCGCCCAACCGCGATTGTTGCTCACCCAGCAGCGACTGCTCTTCGCCCAGCTTCGACTGCTGCTCACCAACGCGGGATTGCAGCTCCCCGAGTGCCGACTGGACTTCCGCCATCCGGTTCTGCACCTCGGCAAGCCGGCTCTCCAAGTCCTCGGACAGCCGCGCTTGCACCTCTGCCGCCTTTGCCTGTAGTTCCGCGAGCTGCTCCTCAGTGAACTGTGCGCCCTTCGCCGTCCGCAGTTCCTCCTCTAATTTCGTGAGAAGCTTGGTCCGGTCCTCAGCCAGCTCGCCGAGCTTTCCGTCACGCAGCCGCTTCTCGAGCTCCTGCATTTGCGCGTTGACCGCCCGAAGGCGGTCATCCAGCGCCGGCATTTTCACGCTCGCCTTCGCCTGCTTCTCGCCGAGCAGTGCCTGTTCCTCTCCCAGCCGCGCCTGCCTTTCCCCGAGTAACGCCTGTTGGCGCCCAAGCTCTTCCTGCGGCCGGAACAGCTCCTTCGCGCGCTCGACGGTCGCGCGATCGGTGATCAGATATTGCTTGCCCTCATGCTCGAACCAAATGTACTCGCCCGCAATCTTCGAACGGAAACTGCGCGCGCGTTCGGCGTCCTCGCTCGATCCACTCATGTTCAGAGAATCGCCCGACACAATGGCGTAGGGGTCGCCCTGCTTGCCCGTCTGCCACCACCACGTATGGCGAGTTTCCTGTTGCGGCCGTTCGGGCGGTGCCGGAGAGGCAGGCTTCTCGGACAGTTCCGCCGCCGGTGCCGCGTGAGCCTCGGCCGCGGGAGCCTGAGCTTGTAGCATCGCGATCCCGGTCTGGGCGCGCGTCGTACAGCCGGCAATGATCGCCGCCCCGCACACCACTGCGGCTGCGACCTGCGCGTATCGCCTCCATCCGGCCTTTGTGGGAAGTCCCGTGCTGGAGAGAGCGCGCTCCACCCGCCGGCTTATCGTAGCGGGCCGCGCCATCGCGACCGCAGTCGGCGCCTGTTCCAGCTTTCCCGCGAGACCCAGCAGGATCTCTGCGTAGGATGATCGCTCCGCCACGGCTTCGAGAGCCGCGTCATCGCTCGCCGCTTCCGCCAGGCGGATGAGTCGGTCCTCAAGCCACCACCCGAGCGGGCTGAACCAGAAAATCGCCACGTGTACGCGCCCCAGCAACTGCACGTAGAAATCGCCCCACTCTACGTGCGCACGCTCGTGCGCGACCACCGCGCGTAACTTCAGCTCGTCCCAATCGCGCCACTCCGCGGGCAGCAGAATCGAAGAGCCGAACGTCGCCGGTGCGCCAATGGCCACACTCTCGCGGATGTCGAGACCCGCCGCCCACGGCTCGCGCACACGCCGGGCGCGACGCCAAAGCAGAAAGGTGAGCCAGAGCCCCGTCACCACTCGCAGCAACAGCATCGCGGCAACCCCTGCATAAACGCTCGCTCCGATCGCGCGCCAGTTGGTCTGCTTGGCGACAGGTGGCGTCGGGGCGGTGACCGGCACGATACTCTGGCGCACCGTCCGCATCATCACCGGCGCAGTCGCGGCCAGGTGGCGCGGTGCGTGGATTTCAATCATCCGCCAGCGCATCAGCCACGGCATAAGTAACGCCCCCGCCAGCACCAGCGTCCACGCCATCGTTTGTAGACGAGCATTCCGCGCCCGTGCCAACCACAACACGAGCCCCACCACCAGCGCCAACACCAGCGAGCGCGCCGCCGCTTCCACCAGTACCGCGAGAATCATTTGCCGCCTCCCTTCGCTTTCGCAATCTTCGCCGCCAGCCGTTGCAGCTCCTTGCGATCCAGCACCGCCGAATCCACCATCCCTGTCAGCAGCTCCTCCATTGATCCGTTGCAGAACCAATTGACAATGCGCTCGACCGCCTTCGCCGCCACGCGCCCGCGCGCCTCCGCCGCCCTATATAAGAAGGTACGGTTCTCGATTGTATGCGTGAGGAAGCCTTTTTCTTCTAGCCGGTGGAGCACCGTGCGCACAGTCGATTCGCGCAGCGGACGGTCAAGCTTCGCGCGAATGTCCTCGGCCGTACAAGGCGCGTGCCGCCAAACCAGCTCCATGACCTGCCGCTCCAGCTCGCCCAGCGCCGCCGGACTGCTCTGTTCTGTAGTGCTACTCATCGTAGTGCTACAAACAGTAGCACAACCAGCCCGCCTGCGCAAGGGGTACAATCGCCCATATCGAGGCGGTCGTGGTCAGGTCCACTTGCGAAAGTCGGAAAATTTTGGATTTGTTATCGACAATTCGGAACTTCACCGGACGCTTCGGAAGTTACGAATTCGTGTGACCGCGTATCCTGTGTGACTTAGCATTCGGTGCCAGCTTGGCCCAAAACGTGCACTACAGAGCTTAAGTCTACGTGTGGCAACACGCAGAAACTAAGCATCCAGATTTCATACATCGGTGCCGGTTGAGCCCGGTTACCATAGAAAGGTCATTTTCGATCATGCGTACGTTTCTTGCTTTTCTTGGGCTGTGTTTGTTCGCCCTGAGCCAGACAGCCTCCGCTGACCCGTATGCCTTCGGTTTCAGCGGCTTCACTTCAACCAACAATCTCGACATCAATGGGACTGCTTTCGACAACACCGATTCCGGCTGGGTAATGAACAACGGCTACCATATCGGTGGCAATACAAACTACTACTCCGGGTATAATTCTGGGCTCAGCTGCACTACATATTGCGCCGACTACTACTCATTTGATTTGTCGGACTTGAGCGGAACGGTTACTTCCGCTTCGTTCAACGTCGACGCGTATACCGTTACCGATCCCGGCACTTTCGACATCTTTGCTACATCGCTGACCCCGGCTCAAGTCAATTCGTCGAATGCTTTTACGGACCCGTCCATTTTCACGGGCATCGTGACCGCCCCGGTGATCGGCACCCTGGCAATCGGGCCGGGCGATGACAATGAGTCTGTCACCGTCACCCTGGACTCCACGGGCTTGGCCTGGCTTCAGGCGAATGCGGGGTCCGAAGTAGTCCTGGGCGGCGCCTACGACTACAAGGGTACAATCCCCGAACCGAGCTCTGTGATGCTGTTTGGCACAGCGTTGCTGGGTGTTGCCGGCATTCTTCGCCGCAAGCGCGCAGTGCGGTAGAGAAAAGGCGCAGCGCCTCTCCTATGGCCAGCATGTTGTAGCACCACAATCCTGCATTACTTTCGCGCCTAAGCGGCCATCGAGCATGGACCGAGTGGAGGTCCGGCTGGCACGCGGACACACGCAGGAATTTCTGAGAAGTGTGGAACCGCCCGATCTGCAATCTTGGTCAAGGCAAATACGAATGTTGAATGATCCCGTCGGGTATCCCGTTGACCAGCAGGCCCTCATATGCCAGGGTCACGTCCTGGTACCTTTTTCCGCCGGAATCCTTTGCAGGCCTGATGGCATAGTGGACGATGACGCCGTTTGTTAGTTCGATTGTGCGAGCCAAGACAGGCTTCCCGTCAGGGCCAATCCTGTTAAACGAAAGTGTGGCCGTTTTAAAGCCTTCGTTTGTGGCAAGTGCCTGCAAGAGCTTAGGCGATGCCGCATCGACCTCTCTTCTAATAACGATCGGGCTGTGCTTTCGCTTGCCTGTAGGCGGGCCGGACGAAGGATCGATCTGCGTTAGAACCGGATAGGCGAATCCGTGACATTCCATACCTTTCGAGTAATCTAAATCGCCCTCTTTTTTCTTGCTCGAACCGATTACAGTGCCCTGTCTGACCAGCTTCATGGTCAACAAAAAGTTGCTGCCTGCCATCGCGCTTCCCCTTTCCATTCCGAGCGCTCTCGATTATAGTCGATTGGCTGCGCTTCTGGCGTCGCAGGCCAGATGGTAGCAAATGAGCAGGGAATCAGGGACAGAAGGGAACCAGGAACCAGAACCAGGAACCAGAGGAACCAGCAAATTTCAGGAACCAGGAGCGAACCAGAGCGAACCAGGGACAGACCTCAATCCCCGATTTCTGCGAAAATCCTGCGCCCGGCTCACTATCTGTTTCTATGCCTCGAATCGCTCGCGCGGTTGCAGTGGGTCTACCGCACCACGTCACGCAGCGCGGAAACAATCGCCAGCGGATCTTTGACTCTGACCAGGATCGTCTCCTTTACCTGAAGCTGTCGCGCGCCTATTCCGAGCGGTACAACCTGCGCTTGTGGGGATATTGCCTGATGGACAACCACGTCCACCTGATCGTTGTCCCGCGTCGCGCCGACTCCATGGCCCGCACCTTGCAGCGGACCCACGCCGACTACGCCCGTTACGCCAACGTCAAGCGCCGCGCCACGGGACACTTTTGGCAGAACCGCTATTTCTCGTGTGCGCTCGACAAGATCCACTGCTGGCAAGCTCTGGCTTATGTCGAGAAGAATCCGGTGCGCGCTGGCGTGGTTGCCAAGCCGCCCCAGTGGCGCTGGTCAAGCGCGCGCGCCCACTTGGGCGACCGAGACTCCGGCTCGTGGCTCGATCTGACCGGCTGGCGAAAAACGTATACCGCCGGCCAATGGCGCGAGGTGCTGTGCACCACCGTTGCTGATGAGGCCCAAGCCGACCGCATCCGCGCAGCAAGCCGGGCAGGGCGGCCACTGGGCCGTGACACCTTCGTCCGTGCGTTGGAGCGCCGGTTGAAGCGTCGTTTGACACCCGCCAAACCAGGCCGGCCGCCTCGCACTTCGCAGTTGGAACGCCGGCCCCACTGAGCATTTCCTTCGAAATCGGGAATTGAGGTCTCTGTCCCGGTTTCCTCTTCCGGTTTCCTCTTCTTGTAGTCCAGGCGAAAGCGCCATGGGAAAATAGGCCCATGCATCCGCTCGTCAAACGCTACATTAACGTCGCAGTTGATGGCCTCGTCCAAGCTGCTGTCGTGGCGATTGTGGGGGCGGCAATGGTTGCCGCGCTGATTACCTTTGGGCGTCTGCGTGGGCCATGGATGGATCGTGCACTTGGTGCGGCGGTCGGTATCGTATTCGTTCCTCTTGCTGTTTTGGCTCTTAAGGTGTTGGGGCTTAGGCGAAGCCGTACTGCTAAACTCCTAGAGATCCCTAAGGGGTTCCTGGACTACAAATGGGACATAGAAAATGCCATGCAGGCATTGACCGTTATCGTCATTAAACTTGGCGCGATAATGCGCGAAGTGGGGCCAGCATTTGAGAAGCATACAAAGTCGATGCAACGGGCCACTTCCGGCACAGCCTTTCAGCAGCTGGCGGTTAGCAAGGCGGCCGCCTCCAGTTTGGATGGGTATTCGGCCCGAATGGAGCGTCTACGAGCACGATATGTGAAGACAGGTAAACTATTAGCAGACGGCCTTCGTGGATGGTCCAATTGGATTGAGCGGACGCACCCCGCAAAATCAGGCCTTGCTGGTTTCCCGGAAGCTATGGAGGAATTTAAGAATGGGCTGAACAGTTCAAACGACCAATTACGCACCTACATTGCTACGTTAGAGGGTGGGAAGGGAGCCTCTCAGTACTGGATGCTGCCATTGACGCTCACCTTAGCCCACTACGCGTCATTTTGGAAACGAACTTAGGAATTCACACCGCATGTGTGGCGAAACCTTGGCGATATTTGGCGGTCTTGCTTAGAAACTTATGCAGCGAGAGCTTTTGCCTTTTGACTCAGCCTAAGGACGTCTCATCCGTGAACCATCCGCCCCTCCCTACTTCTCCAGCCCCAGCTCCGCCAGCACCTTCGGCGCCGCCTCTTCCATGGCCAGCATGTTGTGGCACGCGCCGCAATCCTGCGTGATCTTCGCACCGCCCGCCGCCACGTGGTTGTCATCGTGGCACCGGAAGCACCCCGGAAAATCCGTGTGCCCGATGTTGTTCGGATACGTTCCCCACGTGACATTCATCTCGGGAAAAATGTTGCGCTGGTAAACCGCCAGCACCCCCCCCGCCGAGCGCTCGATGTCGTCCCGCTTGGCCGCATAGACGTCCGGATACTTCTCGCGATAGAACGCCTCGAACGCCGCCGGTATCTTCGCCTCCGCCTCAGCACGCGAAGTATACGCTGCCTTTAGCAGAGCCACCGCGGTTTTCTTGGCAAACGGCAGCGCTGGCGCAATCGATCCGTCCGCCAGCTTCAGATCCACCGCCCGTTCCGGTAGCTGGTACGCATGCGTTGGCCGGTTGTGGCAATCGATGCAGTCCATCTCGCGCACATCCAAGTTCCCCGGCATGGCGCCTTTGGCGTCGCTCGAAGTGTACGCCGTAGCTTTCCCCGAGGCATCCTGATACTCCACCCACGGAATCACCTGCCGCTTCTCATCGCTGTGTGCGTAGCGGATGCGAACCCCCGGCCCCATGTGCACGCCATGAATTCCCACCCTGCCGTTGCCACCGCCAATATGCATCATGAGCACGGTCTTGGTGGCCGTGTTGTGCTCGTCATCCGCGAAATTCGAAATCACCCGCAGCCGGTCCCCGCCATACTGCTGTGGCCAGTGGCACGCCTCGCACGTCTCGCGCGCGGGCCGCAGATTGTGCACCGGCGCCGCAATCGGCCGTGAATACGTCTGCAACGTGACCGCGAAGACCTGCCGCACGCCGGACAGTTTGCTGCGCACAAACCAGCCCGCCCCCGGTCCGATGTGGCACTGCACGCATTCCACCCGCGAGTGCGGCGAATTCTGATAGGCCGTGAACTCCGGCTGCATCACCGTGTGGCACGTTTGCCCGCAGAACGTCACGCTGTCCATGTAATTCACGGCGCTATACGAGAGCTGTCCCGCGATGATCACATTGGCGAACGTCGTGACGCCGATGAACGCCAGCAGCCGCCGCAACTCGCGGTTCTGAAAATCAAGTGGCGGGAAGTACTTCGGCATCTTGCCCGAAATCCGCTCACGCCGTTTCTCCCATAAGATGCCCACCGGAATCAGAATCAGCCCGCCGATGAACACCGCCGGCAGCGCCAGGTACATCAGAATGCCGATGTAAGGGTTCGCCACTTCCCCGCGCAACGTCGAGGGCAGCATCACCATCCACAGGACCGTGGCCGAGGTGACGACTACAACACCAATTTGGCTGATCCAGTTGTTCGATAGATACACGACCGGCGCCAGCCAGCGGCGCTTACGCGAACCGGGACTAGTTGTCATAGGCTCGAAATGGTTTCTTCGTTGGTCTCGGTGGTTTCCGGCTCCGAGTTCTGGGGGCGCGTGCTGAATCCTGTGATGGCCGCGCTGTCCAGAGGATACACATCGGGGTCGAAAATCACAGAATAGAAGTGCCAGACCACAATGGCAAGCGTCGCCAGCACGGCTTCATAGAAATGCACCGAGGTCGCTACGTCCAGCACGATCTTAGGCATCCACGCCAGCGTGTAATTGGTGGCCCAGAGAATCACACCCGTCCCGATCATCACTACCGCGCCCCAAACCACCGCCCAGTATTCCGCCTTCTCGACGTAGGAGTGGTCGGAGATCTCGGGCCGGTTCTTTAGCAAGCCTAGATTGTAGCCGAACATGAACAAGCCCTCGGTTGCGTCGCGCCGCACCGGCCACAACCCGCGCCAGTGCCGCCGCAGCTTCTCGCTTGTGATCAGCGAAATGACGTGCATCGCGGCCACCGCCATGAATACTACCGCCGCCACACGATGCACCAGGCTCCGCACCGGTGTCAGGCCTTCCCATAGCAACATGGGCCGGGCCCACCACTGTCCCGGATACTTCAGCGCAAACCCCGACCATACCAGAATCACAAAGGAAATCGCCAGCAGCGCGTGTTGCAACCGCTCGAAACCAAACATGCGGAATTGCGGCTGCCCGTTGGCGCGCGCCCGTCCGCTGGCCGCTCGGCTGAGCCGCAGTTGGTACGCCTTGCGCACCCAGTCGCCGGCATTGTGCAGTAACATCAGCCCAATGGTGATCGGAATCACCAAAAGATATAACCGCCGCACCCAGCCCACCGCCGTCGGTTCCGTGCGCGCTTCGGTCAAATGCACCGGGCCGATCACAAAACGTTTTCCCGCTCCCGGATGGCACCGGCCGCAAGTTGCGGCCAGATTCCTTGGATTGATCATCGATTGTGGATCGGACGACGGCAGGATCTTGTGCACGCCGTGGCAACTCGCGCAGTTCGCCACCGTCTGGGATCCGGCTCGCGCCGCCATCCCGTGATACGAAGCGTCGAAGCTCACCAGCCGGTCCGCGGGAAATCCGAACTCGCGCGCCAGTCGCACGTCGCCGTGGCAGCTTCCGCACGTGTCCCGTATATTGCGCGTATTCACCGGTGACGCGGCGTTGCTGGGCGGCAGAATAGAATGTTCTCCGTGGCAGTCGGTGCAGACCGGCGCCTGCGTAATTCCATTCGAGACGGCTTTGTAATGGACGCTGCGCTTGTATTCGTCGGCCACGTCGCTGTGGCACATGCCGCACGTCTCTGGCTCGGCTGCGCGAAATTTTTCCGAGTGCGCAATCTGCACCTCGTGCGCTACTCCGTGGCAGGTTGAGCATTCCGGCGCGGCTTGGTTGCCTTTTTTGAGTTCCTGCCCGTGAATGCTGCGCGCGTGCTCGGCGCCGATCTGCTGATGGCAGCCCGCACAAACTGGTTTGGGAATGCCTTCCGGGTGGGGATACTCTTCGTGCTTGACGTGGCAGGTGGTGCAGGAAACCGAAGCGTGCGCCCCTTTGGCCAGCTTCGGTCTGACGTCATGGCAGGCGTCGCAGGCGGCGCTGGGGTCTTGCGCCAGCGAGGACAACCCCGCCGCCAGAATCGTAACTGTGATGCGGAGCGCGAGCCGGAAACCCAGCCCGGCTCCGGCTCGCCTCGGCATCCCCGTTACTTCCACATTTGTTGCGAGCTTTGTTCCCAGTACTGGTAGAAGTACACCGCGCCCAGCACCACGCCGTAGACCGCTCCGATGATTGTCAGCAACTTGCCCCAACGGTCGATCACTGCCACACGATGCGCCGTCTCCGCTTGCTGGCTGACCTGCGAGGCCTCACCTTCCGCAATGTGGATCGTGTCGTCTTCGTGAGACGTAATCTGATGGCGATATAGCGCAAGGACCAGGACCGCTCCTGCCACTACGATCCACCCCGCCGCAAATGGAATTAAGCTGATATTCATAATCTTCCCCCTAATTAATGGTGAGCGGAACCACGGTTTGCGCCTTCACGAAGCCTGCCGGCCGCTCGAACTTTCGCCCCGTCGCCTCTTCGATCGCATCGACGATTAACAGCAGATACGCGTCGAGGGCGCATGCTACGTTCTCTCTGGTTTCGCAAGATCCATCGGCATCTTGCCCGGTACATACGGAACAAACTTGGTCCCGGATGGATTGCACGTAATCCCGAATATCGTCGCTGTGGGTGCCCTGAATGGCCAACGCCACTTGTGGAAACATCCGGAACAGCGCACAGGTTCCCGGTTTCTCCAAACCGCAGGCGCCATCCTCGGTCCGGTCAGAACAAACCCGGCAAATCGTATCCCGGACGATTTTTTCCAGTTCTTCCAACGACCGTTCCATTGCCCCCTCCTTCGCCCGCTCGTGCCCCATGCACGCGGTTGTCCATCGATAAGTCTAAGGGAATCAACTGATTTTCGATCGCTTGACTTCCCCCCGGCGAGAAGATGGGGGGATATTCGCAACGCTTTCCGGCCAGTTGGGTGTTCTCACCCTTAATGCGGCCGCCATCACCGCTAGAGCCATGGTCCGCGGTGGATCGCTGTCGAAGACCACGCAACGAATGCCCGCTTGCCAGGCGCGTTCGAGGCGCCTGGCCTCGTTGGGCGTAATCAGCACGACCCGCTCCGGCCGGTCGATTGGATTGGGCAGCGAGTCGAGCGTCTTTTCATTCACTACCAACACGCCTGGTTGCCGTAGGTCTGGTTTGTCCACTGCATGCACGGAACAGCTCTCGCTGTTCGTCAACAGATCCGCGAGCACCGCCCCGTAAGGGGCGTTCCCAACCGCGAGTTGGACGGTATACATACTACCTCCGCTACGCCGGGATCTATTTGTCTTTGGCGACGTAGCCTTCGAGCGAATGATCGTGGTCTTTGTAATACTGGCCGGCGTCGTTCAACTCCTTGGACTTGGCGGCGACGTGGCAGAAGGTGCAGGCCTTCTTCTCTTTCTTCGTATACTCGGGTTTCCCATACGAAAGCGTCGAGCACGCCAGGGCGCCCAGGAGCAAAACCAATGCAGGAATCGCGAATTTCATCTATGCTTTTCTTCTCCCTGCTCCTCAAGGAAGCAATCTCGGGGCCATAACAGTCTGACCGAATTTTCAAGCTCGGGCTTGTATCCCTAGGGGCATAGCGCGCAATCGTGACCCCCAGAACCCAGAGCAAAGCGTGGGAAGACGATCGGGATAGACGCGGAGGGTGCGGCAGATTTCGCGCCGGCGCCGCGTGCTTCCGGGATTTGCTGTGTGGGTGCTTTGCCACTCCCTACGCTATACTGGCAGCAAATGGTTTCCAAGCTGGACCCTGCTTGGCAGCGGGGCACGGTACTTGAAGCGGTTTTCGATCAGCTTTCCGATGCGCTCATCCTATATGACCGCGATCTGATGATCACGGGTGTCAACCGCGCGGCGGAAAAACTGTTCGGCATGATGGCCGACGAGATGATCGGCAAGAGCTGCAAAGAAGTGTTCCGGTGCGCGGTCTGCGAGCCGGATTGCGGCGTGCTGGCGGGCATCAACCTGGAGGGGCTCCAGCCGCGATGTACGATTCGGTTAAGGACCGAAGCGGGCCGCGAGCGCCTGGCCGTTATGCGCACGAGCCACATCACCGACGGCGCGGGGTCGGTCCAGGGTGTGGTCGCTACCGTCACCGATATCACCGAAGAGGCCGACCCGCAAAAGCGCGAGATCGTCGCGGAATCGCGCGGCATGCGCGACGTACTGAATTTCATGCGCCGCGTGGCGGTGAGTGAAGCCACCACCATCATGCTCGAAGGCGAGAACGGAACGGGCAAGGACCTGGTCGCCAAGACGCTGCACTACGAAAGCATGCGCCGTGCCGAACCGTTCATCGCCATCAATTGCGCGGCGATTCCCGAAACGCTGCTCGAAAGCGAGCTGTTCGGCTATGAAAAGGGAGCGTTCACCGACGCCCGGTCGCAGAAGCGCGGCATTTTCGAGCTGGCCGATAAAGGCACGCTGTTCCTCGACGAAATCGGCGAGATGCCGCTGGCCCTGCAGGCCAAGCTGCTGCGCGTGCTCGAAGAACAGAGTTTTCGCCGTTTGGGCGGCCTCAAGGACATTAATCTCGACCTGCGCGTGATCACGGCGACCAACAAGAATCTGCGGGAAGCCGTGAAGGAAGGCGCCTTCCGCCAGGACCTGTACTTCCGTCTCAACGTCATCCAAATCAGCATCCCACCCTTGCGGGAGCGGCCCGAAGATATCCTGCCGCTGGCGCGGTTTTTCGTCAGCCATTACAACCGGAAGTTCCGGCGGCAGATCGAGGGGGTTTCGCCGGCCGCGGAACGGTTGCTGCTGGGGCATCCCTGGCCGGGCAATGTGCGCGAACTGCGCAACGCCATCGAGCGCGCCATGATACTGGAAGAATCCGCCTTTCTGACCCCGGCGAGCCTGCCGGTCTCGCTCGGCAGCCTGTCAGGGTCCGGCGACGGCATTCATTCCCCGTTGGGCTACCAGATCCCCGATGAGGGCATTTCGCTTGAGGAGAATGAGCGCAACCTGGTGGTTCGTGCCCTGGAGAAGACCGGGGGGAACCAGACCCAGGCCGCCCGCCTGCTGAGTATCACCCGGGATACATTGCGTTACAAGATGAAAAAATTCAATCTCAAGTAGGGGGTTTTCACACACATCGCGGGGAATTAGCCGCTATTGGGTGTTCTCAGCCAGAGAAAGTGTGGGGTTATCCCCCGTCGAAATCCCCTGCAAAATCGATTGTTTATTGATTTGAGAGAGTTTGGGCCAATTCCTGCACTACGTTGGAAGCGATTTCATTTTTGAGGTTGCTCGTAAGTGCGATTGCGCGCGGCATTGAGCGCACGCGATCAGAGGAGATATGCGCATGTCATCTTCGGTTCGTGGCGTTTCCCGAATCCTTGCAGTGTTGCTGCTGGTGGCCGGAGCGGCTGCCTTGGTCGGTGGGTCCAAATCGCCCTATTCGCCCCGCGAGAAGGCCTTTTACGCGGATCAGGCCTTGGTCGATTTCGTGCGCCCTGGTTTGAACATCACCATCAACTCGGCCAGCGTCAGTAACGCCGGTGTGATCACTGTGACATACACCCTCTCGGATCCGACGGGATTACCTTTGGATGCGGCCGGCGTGACTACTCCGGGCGCAATTGCGCTGGCGTACGTCGCCGCCTACATTCCCAAGGGCCAGGCACAATATGTGGCCTATACGACTTCGCCGGCGACCGGCAAGGTGCTGGGGACAATTACGCGCCCCGATTTCGAATTGCCTGCTTTCGGAGGGGGCGGCACGGTTACGCAGGTAGGTCCAGGCCAATACACATACACTTTCCAGGCTCAGGCACCCGCGGGATCTGACCCGACCCTGACCACTACGGTAGCGGTCGACGGCAACCGTGATCTGACGGCGTTCAACCTGGGCACGAACTACGCCGGCGCCACCTACAATTTCACCGCCGCTGGCGTGCCAGTTACCACTACCCGCGATGTCATCCGCACCGCGAGTTGCAATACATGTCACTATGATTTGGCCTTTCATGGCGGCTACGCCCACGGCACCAACATGTGCGTCATGTGCCACCAGCCGCAAAACGCCGATCCGGCGACAGGCAACTCACTGGATCTCAAGGTGTTTATACATAAGATCCACATGGGGTCGCAGTTGCCCAGCGTGGTTGGCACCTCGACAACGCCCGGCGTTCCTTACCAGATTATTGGCTACATGAATTCGGTCAATGACTTTTCTAAGGTAATTGATCCCGCCGATCCCCGCCGTTGCGAGGTTTGCCACAGCCAGACCACCGGCGCGTTGCAAGCCAATGCCTTCCTGACGCAACCGAACCGCGCAGCCTGCGGCGCCTGCCATGACAACGTCAATTTCGCGACCGGCGCCAACCACCCCGGCGGATTTCAAGCCGACGATACCCAGTGCGCCAATTGCCATATTCCACAGGGTGAGACGCCCTTCGACGCCTCCATCATGGGCGCGCACGTGGTGCCCACTGATACCGCGGCTACATACCCGCAGAATCCGGATACGCTAATAGCCGGCATGAACCTCGCCATCACCAGCGTGACCAATACCTCCGCCGGGCAAAAACCCACCGTCAACTTCACCTTGCAGGACAACAAGGGCAACAATATCGCGTTATCGCAGGCCTCTACGCTGCAATTCACCATGGCCGGTCCTACTACCGACTACGGCTACACCAGTTTCGGAAGCGATACCACCAGTACTCCGGGTTACGTGACGGAGAGCGCTACGGCGGCGACCTGTGCTTCCAGTGGCGCTTGCGCGTACACTTTCACGCATGCCATTCCGGCGGCCGCCACCGGAACGTACACCATCGGTGGGGAGGGGCGCATGACTGTGACGGTGTTGGCCGGCACCAGCTCGTCGCAGAGCATCACCGAAAGCGCCTTTAATCCCGTGGTGAACTTCTCGGTGGACGGCTCGACGGTTCAACCGCGCCGCACAGTGGTCGCCCTCAGCAACTGCAATGGCTGCCACGTCGATCTTTTGCTTCACGGTGGCCTGCGCAACAACACCGAGTATTGTGTGTTGTGCCACAATCCGTCGAATACGGACGCTTCCACGCGGGCAACGGCGACCGTCGCATCGGACAAAAGCCAACCGCCGCAGGGCATCAACTTCAATTTATTGGTTCACCGCATCCATGATGGCGTGAATGTCGTGCCGGCTGGCGGCAAACCCTACATTGTCGTGGGCCATGGTGGAAGCCACAACGACTTCTCGGGCATACTCTTCCCGGTCATGAGTCCTTCGGGAGAAGCTACCTATCTGCAAAACTGCTCAGTGTGCCACGTCAATAGCACGGAGCAAAACGACCTGCCGCTGATGACGAGCCTGAACCAGGTCACCGATCCGCAAGGCTGGATCAATCCGGTGCAGGCCACCGCTTCGGCTTGTAGCGGATGTCACGTTTCCAAGGCCGAGGCATCGCACTTCCTGGCCAATACCACTGCGTTGGGAGAAGGCTGTGCCGTATGCCACACTTCCGGCGCACAGTTCGCGGTTGACGCGGAGCATGTGCAGTAGCCGGTTCGCTCGTGAGGCCGAGGAGCACACAAATGAGAATCGACAGGGCTTTCCTCCAGAAGATTCACATGGGCTGGTCCTTGCCGAGCGCACGGGCTGGCATGTATGATGAGTGCATCGCCTGCCACAGCCCGTCCGGCGAAATTGCAGTAGACAAGGTGCAAGCTCGCTAGGCCGGGAGGCAGCCATGCGAGCCGATAATCTGATTCCGCGAGCTTGGCCGCCGCGATTTGCCAGCGCGCCCCCACCTCCTCCTGGGACCCGTCCGTTTAGGGCGGGTCACCCTCGAGCGCTGGTAGTCGCGGCGACCATGTATTTATGGGCCGCGGTAGCACCTGCGCAAACCCCTCCCGCAGACAACAAGCCTGCCACATACGCCGGCTCGGAAGCCTGCCAGATGTGCCACGAGGACATCTACAAAGCTTTTCAGAGAGATCCGCACGCCGCCGTAGAGAAGGACAAGCGCCGGGGGTTTGAGACGCGGGCGTGCGAATCATGCCACGGCCCGGGAAGCAAGCACGTCGAAAGCACCGCGGCGGCGGATATTCGCAATCCTGCGAAGCTGCCGGTGGCGGAAGCGGACCGCGGCTGTCTGAGCTGCCATCTCAATCAGCCAACGCATGTAGGACGAATCCAGAGTGCGCACGCGCGCAACCAGGTGAGCTGCGTGACGTGCCACGCGATGCACAAATCGGCTGAAGAACTGGTGCCACGGCGCAGGGCGGCGATCAACGCGGAGTGCGCGGGTTGCCACACGGCAGAGTGGGCGAGTTTCCAGCGGCCGTACAAACACAAGCTGCCGGAAGGCGCGATGAGCTGTGTGGACTGCCACAATCCACACGGAAGCGTTCTCGCGCACTCCATCCGGACGGTTTCGGCCAACGAGCCGGGATGCTTGAACTGTCACGGGGATAAGCGGGGTCCATTTATTTTTGACCACGCGCCGGTGCGCCTGGAAGGGTGCACGGCGTGCCATGAGCCGCACGGGTCGGCGAATCCGCGGATGCTGATTCGGGCGGAAGTGAGATTCGTCTGCCTGGAGTGCCACGCGAACACGCCGGTGACGGCAGCGGCGTCGCACACGCTGGGCGGAGTTCCGCCATCGTTCCACGATCTGCTCAGCCCGCAATTTCAAAACTGCACGGTTTGCCACGTGAAGGTTCACGGATCGAACGTGAGCCGGGAGTTGCTGCGATGAAGATCTGGCTACTCGCACTGGCGGCGCTGCCGCTCGCGGCGCAACAGGCGGCCCCGGCCGCGCAGGAGACACCTGCGGCGCCTCTGACGATGCCGGAGACTACCATCACGGGAAGCGTGGATCTCGGCTACCGGTTTAACAGCGTAGGCGGAAGCTTGGACACGTTTCGCTCCGTGGTGGACATGGGGTCCGGAGTGCGCCTCCTGGGGCTGGACCTGACGATTGAAAGCGCAACGCAAAAATGGTTTGATCGCATCAACGTGCGTGGCAGCGGCTGGGGCGGCGATCCTTATACCACGGCGCATGTGGATGCGACGCGCCACGACTGGTACCACTTCAGCTTCGATTACCGCGATATCGCGTATTTCAACTTTCTGCCGTCGTTCGCGGATCCGACGATCGGCAACGGGGTCTTTCTCGACCAACAGTCTTTCGACTCGCACCGGCGGATGATGGATTTCGAGCTGCAATTGCTGCCGGGCCACTGGATTGTGCCGTATTTGGGCTACTCGCGCGACTCGGGGTTCGGCACGGGCATCACGGATTTCGTTAACGGGATCAATTCGTACCCGGTGGAGGACAAACCGCGAGACAGCACCAATAATTACCGCGGTGGGGTTCGTCTGGAGCTGAAAAAGTTCCACGTGACGCTGGAGCAGGGCGGGACAACTTTCAAAGACGACCAGCAGGTTTTCACCAGCAACCAGAATTTCGGCAACAACCCTGGGCCGTTTCTCGGCGAACAGCTCGATGTGACCAGCCTGACGCAGGCTTACGGGGTGCGCGGGGACAGCATCTACAGCAAGGCTCTTCTGACCGCGAACCCGACCCCGTGGCTGGACCTGTTCGGCGAGTTTCTATACAGCCGTCCCGACACGAACGTGAATTATTCGCAGTACAACGTGGGGCAGTTCGTGGATCTGACGCCGCTGCTGCTTTACACGAGCGAACTCGACCTGTTGACCGGAGTGGCCAAGCAGCCACACACGACCGCGAACCTGGGCTTCGAGATACGGCCGGTGCGGCGGCTGCGGGTAATCGAATCCTGGATGACGGACCGGTTGCACAACGCCTCCTCCGCCGCTCTAACCCAGCAGCTCCTGACGCCCGCAATGACCACGCTGCTTAACAGCTTCACGGATCTGCTGGTGATGAACTACAACCGGGAGCAGGTGGACGTGCTGTTCGATCTGACTTCGCGGATCACGCTGCGCGGCGGCTACCGGTATGAGTGGGGCGACGGGCTGACCAACGGCGCGCTTCTTTCGGGATTGCCCACAGAGACAGGGCAGCTCAAGCGCCAGGTGGGCCTGGCGGGCGTGAGCTACCGGCCGCTACAGAGGCTTTCGCTCAGCGTCGATTTTGAAGGCTCCGGCGGGGACCGCGGGTACTTCCGGACGAGCCTGCAAGATTACCAGAAGGCGCGCGTTCAGGCGCGCTACCAGGTGCGGCAATCGCTGGTGCTCGGGGCGAACTTTTCGGTATTGAGCAATCAGAATCCCAATCCGGCGGTGAATTACTCTTTTCTGAGCCGCGATAGTTCGGCGTCGGTGACGTGGACTCCGAATAACAGCAAAAGGATCACGCTAACGGGCGAGTACACGCGGGCGACGCTGCGATCGGACCTCAACTACATTGTGCCGCAGGATTTCACGAGTGGGACCTCGTCTTACCGGGACAATGTGAATGAAGCCAGCACGCTGGTCAACCTGCTGATTCCGGGATTCGGCGCGAACGGGCCGAAGCTGAGCGTGGGCGGTTCGCTATTGCGGTCCTCGGGGAGCCGGCCGACAGACTTCTATCAGCCGACCATGCGGTTCAGCACGCCGCCGTACAAGCACATGACCTGGTACGGGGAGTGGCGCTACTACGGCTTCGCCGAGCCTTTCTACCAATATGAAGGGTTCCGGTCGCAATTGGTGACGATCGGCGTGCACTTCACGCGGTAGGGACGGCGGATTTTCCTCCGCAAAGTCTTCTCACACAAAAATTCTTGCGCTGGGCACGGCCGGTCAGGCCGCGTTCGGACTATCATAGATCCACATATGAGCACTGCTTCGTTGGCTTTTCTGGTTGGTCTTGCGACCGCTACTGTTGTTGCTGCTGAGAGTACGCCGTCGAATACGCTATTGGTGCTGGCGAAGGCGGACAGCACGCTCGCGATTGTCGATCCATCTAACTTAAAGATTGTGGCGCGGGTTCCGGCGGGGCCGGATCCGCATGAAGTGATTGCGTCGAGCGACGGAAGGTTCGCGTACATTTCCAATTATGGGGGCGGGGCGTACAACACGCTCGGCGTTGTGGATCTGGTGGAGCAAAAGGCGCTGGCTCCGGTGGATCTGGGGGCGTTACGCGGACCGCACGGGCTGGTGTTTACGGGCGGGAAGGTCTGGTTCACGGCGGAAGCGGCAAAAGCGATCGGGAGTTACGATCCGGCAACGAAGAAGATCGATTGGGTGCTGGGTACGGGGCAGGATCGCACGCACATGATTTTTGTTTGGGAGGATCTGAAGCGGATTGTAACTACAAACGTCAGCTCGGCGACGGTCACGATCATCGAGAAGAGCGAGCGAAGGCCGGGTCCGGGCGGGCGTGGCCCGATGGGACCTCCAGGTGGTGATTGGGAGGAGACGGTGGTCGGAGTGGGCAGAGGCGACGAGGGTTTTGATGTGTCGCCCGACGGCAAGCAAATCTGGGTGGCGAATGCGCAGGACGGCACGGTGTCCATCGTCGACGTTGCCAGCAAGAAGGTGGCGCGGACGCTCGACGCGAACGTGAGGGGAGCGAACCGGCTGAAATTCACACCGGATGGAAAGTCAGTGTTCATCTCTTCGCTGGGCGGCGGGGACCTGGTGATTCTGGACGCCGCGACCGGCAAGGATGTGAAGCGCGTGAAGATTGGGCACGGCGCGGCAGGCATCCTGATGCAGCCGGATGGCACACGCGCGTTTGTGGCGTGCTCGCCGGATAACTATGTCGTGACCGTGGATTTGAAATCGCTGGAGGTGACCAACCATCTGGAAGTGGGGAAGGATCCGGACGGGCTGGCGTGGGCGGCGCGGAAGTAAGAATCACGCTGGAAGGAGGCGTGTGACGCAGGCAGAAAGCCCAGAGGCAGTGCGAAGAGCTATTCGCACAATATCTCAACACTGGAGATGTGGCCAGCTTACTGTCACTGTACGAACCACAAGCCAGCCACATCCGCCCGGACGGCATCGTGCCGCAAGGTAGCGACGCGATTCGAGTGGTGCTGGCTTTATCCGCGGCGTGGCTGCCGGCCATGCGAGCTACGCGCGTCGATCCCATGTCCGCGTTACGTGCTGAGTAGTACCTTTACTAAAGCTGTCCATAGACGGGGACCTTTGGACTCGTTGCGGATGTTTGAGTCGCCGCCGCTACCTACGGCATCGATCAATTTATTAACGATCTCCTGACGAACTTCAGGGTGGGGATGTGCGTATCCTGGTAGGACCGGGGCGGGGCAGGTGGAATCGGCGAGCGAAGATCGGATTGAACCTAGCGAGGAGTCTATCCGCGCGGCGCTGGGGAAAATCAGCGCAAGCCCGAGGTTCGCGTCGTCGGAGCGGTTGTGCCGGTTTCTGCGCTTCGCGGTGGAAGAGATGCTCGCGGGCAATACCGACAAGCTGAAAGAAATCGTGCTGGGCGCCGAGGTGTTTGGGCGCAAGCCGGACTACGATCCACGTCTGGATGCGGTGGTGCGGATTGAAGCGGTGAAGCTTCGCGCGCGGCTGAAGGAATATTACGAGAATGAGGGCCGCGACGACGCGGTGCGTATCGACCTGCCGAAGGGCGGATATGTTCCGAGCTTCTCGCTGGTGAGGGTTGAGGAGCCCGAAGACTTCCCGCCGCCCGCCAGAACGTCGCGGCGCGCGTGGAGTGCTGTGGCGGCCGCGGCGGTGATCCTGATAGCGGCGGGGGCCTGGTGGCTGGGGCATCGGCCGCCTGCTGCGCCGAGCGTGGAGGTTCCGTCGATTGCTGTGCTGCCGTTCATCGATTTGAGCGAGGCACAGAATCAGGAATACTTCTGCGATGGGATGACGGAGGAGATCATCGATGCGCTGACGCGTGTGCGCGGATTTCACGTGGCGGCACGCAGCTCGTCGTTTGCGTTCAAGAACAAGCAGCAGGACATTCGCGAAATCGGCCGCAAGCTGAACGTGACGGCGGTGCTGGAAGGGAGCGTGCGGAGGTCCGGCAACCGGCTTCGCGTCACGGCGCAGTTGAACAATGTGGCGGACGGATATCATTTGTGGTCGGAAACGTATGAGCGCGAGATGAAAGACATTTTCGCGTTGCAGGACGAGATTTCGCGCGCGATCGTGAACACGCTGCGGATAGAGCTCGGCGAAGCGGGGAGAGCGCCGCTGGTGACGGCGGCGACGGGGAATCTGGAGGCGTACAATCTGTACTTACAGGCGCGGTATTTGCATTCGAAATGGCGGCCAGAGCCCATGCGGCAATCGGTGGTACTGTTCGAGCAGGCCATCACGCAGGATGCGAGTTTCGCCCCGGCGTATGCGGGCCTGGCCTCTTCAGAAACATGGCTGGGATTTTTTTGCGCGCGGCCGCGCGACGTGATGGAAAAAGCGCGTGAGGCGGCGCAGAAGGCGCTGGCGCTGGACGGTCAACTCGCGGCGGCGCATGTGTCACTGGGCGACGTGAAGGCGGTGTACGACTGGGATTGGGAGGGCGCGCGGCGCGAGTATGAACGGGCGTTGCAGGCGGGCGGCGACGATTCCCGCGCGCATTTCTCGCACGCCGTACTGTACTTGACGCCGCAAGGCCGGACTAAAGACGCGATTGCGGAGATGCAGCAAGCGCGCGATCGCGATCCGCTGCACATCGTGATCAATACTTATCTGGGAACTCTTTTGTATTTTGACGGCCGGTACGACGAGGCGGCCAGCCAACTGCGCAAGACACTCGAAATCGCGCCTGATTTTGCCGAGGCGCACGGCATGCTGTTCCGGGTCTACCTGGACCAGCACCGATTTCAGGAGGCGCGCGCCGCGCTGGATCGCTGCCACGCCATAACGGGCCAGACAGCTCTCGATGTTGAAGACGCGGAGTTGGCGGCGGCAGAAGGGCGAACGGAGACGGCGCGGCGCATTCTGGCTGGGGTGGGACCCTCGGCGGCCAGAGGATATTGCAGCCCGGTGAAGCTGGCGTGCGCCTACGCGATGCTGGGCGACCGGGATGCCACGTTTCGCGAATTGGACCGCGCGTTGGAGGAGCGCGACGGTTCGCTGGCGTATCTGAAAACGTTCAGCCCACTTGCCGCGCTGCGCGTCTATGCGCGCTTCTCCCGGCTAGTGCGCGCGGCCGGTTTACCGGAGCGCTAGCACAGCGGCCGATTTGCGGCCATGGGGGCGATCGAGTTCCGCCAGGTTCTGCCGGATTACGGTGACGTAGGGATGGTCCGGCGGGAGCGTCTTTTCGCGAATGGCCAAGGCGCGCCGGTAGAGGCTTTCAGCCTCGGCGTAGTGGTGCTCGACGTGATAGACGGCGGCGAGATCATTCAGGATTGTTGCCACGTGCGGATGATCGGGGCCGAGCGCGCGCTCAGCGGTACTGAGTGCGAGGCGAAGAAGGCGGCGGGCTTCGGTGTAGCGGTGCTGGTTGAAATTGATTTCGGCTAACTGGTCGAGAGCCAGGGCGACGTTGGCGTCATCAGGGCCGAGCCTCTGTTGCAGAATCGTTACCGAGCGCTGGGCGGACTTCTCAGCCTTCTTGAGGAATCCTTCGCCGCGATAGGCGAGCGTGAGGTCCTTGAGCATGAGCGCAGTTTCGAGAGAGTCCGGACCATAGGCCGTCTCGAACGCGGCGAGTGCGGTGCGGCAGAGTTTGTCCGCGTCCTGGAAGCGTCCCTGTTGTAAATAAGACGACGCCTCGCGGTCGACGGCCGCTGGTGTACCGAGAGAAAAGATGAGCGCCAACGAGAGCCAAACCATTCGGAAGCAACCTCCGTGTTGGCAGGATGGCGGAAAACCGAGGGGCGGGGAAGTTATCGGGGGTTGGATAACGGTTGGGGCGCGCAGCTAACGTGTTGAAGAATAGACGAGGCTGCGAGCGAGCAGGGCCGATGGCACAACGTAGCCGAATTGACTTCCAGCACTACCACGCGCTATTTTGCAAAGTAGACCTTCTGTCAGGCGCGGTAGCCAAGTGGTAAGGCCAAGGTCTGCAAAACCTTTATTCGTCGGTTCGATTCCGACCCGCGCCTCCATTCTTTTCAGTAACTTCCACCAATAAACTTAACGCGTATTCTACGGGGAAAAACGGCGAAGGCACGGCGAAGCGCGGAACTCCGTCCGACCTTTCGTCCGACCCTGGCCGGTTTCCGTCCGACCCTGCTCCTGCTCCACTTTTCTTAAATAACAAAAGCACGGCTTTGCCGATGAATGGCTATGGAGAGTGAAGCAATGCGGAACACATCAGACAAGCGGGACACATCAGGCAACTATCTACGAAACAAGCGGTACGCAGCTAGGTTTTTTGGCGTATCACTCTGGACCATTGATCGCTGGGTGGCCGCCAACCGGATCCCGTACGTGAAACTACACGGTCATCTTATCCGGTTCAGACCTGAGGACCTGGTCGCATTCATTGAGGCGAGCCCACACCACGGCGGACAACCCTCGCGAGAGGTGTCGGCGTGACAGGGAGCGAGCAAAAAAGAAGGCCCGGCGGGCGTCTCAAACCCGTGCGAGCCCAGTTCATTTGCAAGGTGATCCAGAAAGCTGGTCCTGGAATCTATGACAACACTATCGCAAAACGATTCTGATAGCAATAGCGCCGCATTCGTGCCAATAGCTTCGGAAGTTCCGCAAAGTAGGGCTCGGTGCAGTGGAGCGGATTTGAGTTGAGCGGTAGGCAGCGTTGCTGGTCGCCGTTGAGCGACGGCGGGGCTCGGCGGGGTATCACTCCACGGA
>Ga0326728_10006309_pt1 | contig 32054 bp, 33 predicted proteins | sample MB3enrmetagenome_FD_207602 | JGI IMG/M metagenome (GOLD analysis project Ga0326728, IMG submission 207602) | Lab enriched peat soil microbial communities from McLean, Ithaca, NY, United States - MB31MN | ecosystem: Environmental > Terrestrial > Soil > Wetlands > Peat | place: USA: New York... | reverse complement strand
TTGCAACCGTCGGCACATTTGTCGTCTTGAACGGTGCTGGCGTTTTCAATACTGGAGCAATTGTTGTTCCGTACGCACTGTATGCCGTGCTTGGCGTTGCAATCTGGCAGCTATTCTCAGCGGGCCTCATTGCCAGCTCCAATTCATTGGTCTTGGCCGGTGCAATGATTACGAAGATCAATTTTTCCCTGAAATCACTCGTCGTAGCGTCCATGGGTCAGTCAATTCTGTCGTTCTTAGTTGCGTTCTGTGTGGTGGTAGTTTTGTTCTTTTGTTATAGATTTGTGCCAAGCGCGGGGATACTGCTCCTGCCTCTCCTGATTATTCCGATCATCCTCATGACTTTGGGCCTCGGCTTCATGGCATCTCTCTTGAATGGGATACTGCGCGATATCGGCAACGTGCTCTCAATTTGTATGATGTTTTTGTTGTTCTTGACGCCGATCTTGTATGCGAAACCGACCACTGGCTTCTTTGCTTTTGTCTCGAGCTATAATCCGCTATATTACCTTGTAGCCTTCCCACGAGACCTTGCGTTGACGGGCTCCGTCTCCGAATGGGAGGGATTCGCATTGTCGAGCGCTTTAGCAGCGACCGTATTTTTCGTTTGCATAGTAATATTCCACTTAACAGAGACGCGAGTTACCGAGAGGGTCTAAATGAACGACGAGACAGCGATACAGGTGGAGCACGTGTCTAAAAAGTTCTGTAAGGACTTGAAGACCTCTATGCGCTACGCAATCGAAGACATTGGCAGGAACGCCGTCGGCATGCCTGCTCCTTCCGGGCTACTTCGAGAGCATGAGTTTTGGGCAGTCGATGACGTTTCATTCGAAGTGGAGCGGGGGGAGACGCTAGGGATCATTGGCCCCAACGGCTCTGGAAAGACTACGCTATTGAAAATGCTGAACGGGATCTTTTGGCCCGATAAGGGAAAAATTAGCGTGAAAGGAAGGATGGGCGTGCTTATCGACGTCGGAGCCGGATTCCACCCGATGTTGACCGGCCGAGAGAATGTCTACGTCAATGCAGCAATATTAGGAATGTCCAAACGAGAAACAGAAGAAAAGTTCGACTCCATCGTGGAATTCGCCGACATTGGCAATTTTATTGATACCGCGGTAAAATACTACTCGAGCGGAATGTTCGTGCGCTTGGGATTCGCCGTGGCCGTACACTGTGAACCCGATATCCTGCTCGTCGATGAAGTTCTCGCTGTGGGGGATAACGGGTTTCAGCGTAAGTGCTTCAACAAGATCGGGGAACTCAAGAAGAACGGCACCACGGTTATTATTGTGTCGCACAGCATGCACCTGATCTCAACATACGCGAACAAAGTCATACTCATCAACGACGGTACGGCACATCATTTTGCTTCTGTTGGAGAAGCAACTCACGCGTACGGCAGGCTATTTTTATCTGGCCAAGATCGGGAATTCAATCTGAAAGTCAGCGGCAACGAGAGAATTCAATTCTGTGACGTCTGCACGAACAAGCGTACCTTCTATCCCGGGGAAACGTTCTATCTCTCCTTGAAATATGTCTCGTCGCAAGAGTACGAGGATGTGGATGTGGATTTGGTGATTGAAAGCAACAACGAGCCACAAGCGTTCTTCCAAGCGACGAATCGTACGTTCAACGAAACCATAAACCTACGCAAAGGGAGTCACGAGTTAGTCATAGCTCTCCAAGACATACCGTTAAACAACGCTTTCGCTACGGTCGCGGTTGTAGTCTGGTCAAATAGAAGAACAGAGCTGCTGTTTTGGTGCGACATTCCGGTCGAATTCAAAGGAGTTGCGCTCTCTTCAGGGAAAAATTTCCTAAAAGTTACATACTCGACTAGCTCGTCAAGTTTAGGTCTAAGCAGCCCTCTGGTAAGCCTCAAATGACCGCTTTAATTTTTCCAACTTTCCTTCATCGGCATAAGGTGGTGCCCCTACCGGATACAGTGTTAAAGTAATGCCTAAGGTCACGACGCAAAGCTTCTAACGCAGTGTTGTGCAGAGCTGCTTGAGAACCAGACGTGACTATGAAATTGCGTGATCCTATTCATATTGTTGAGTGTTTATGGATTCGCTCCTATATTTAGTCAACTAGAGACGTTGGGTTAGTATTTCCTTATCCAGCTCCAGACCAGTATGTAACATCTTTTGTAAGTTCACTCTCGTTAAATAACCAAGCTGGTGTCTCTATTTCAAAGTCGGGGTGTTTTTGGATAAATTCTTGTGCTGCTTCGTAGGGATTGTCAAACTTCCATTCTGCCTTTCCTCGGGGAACATCGTAAAGGTCCCTCATTATTCCGTCTGTAACTACGACGTAAGATCCTGAGCTTAACAGCTCGTGATACGCTTCAAGCTCTTGAAAAATGTGGTCTTTTGTGTGATTGCTGTCAAGGATTACTAGCGTGACATCTTCCGGCCCTATCTGTTGCTTCACCGCTTGTACGGTATCCGGATCAGTTGAATCTCCTTCAATAAGGGTGATGTAAGGGGGTAGTTCATGCGACTCTATGGCCTCTCGATTATGTGGCCTGATCTCAATATCCACGCCAATAACCCTTCCCTTCCCCGCAGTCTTGCAGAGACTCGCATAGTAAAGTAACGATCCTCTATGTGCCACGCCCGTCTCCAGAATTACGTCGGGCCCTATAGTGTACACAGCCTCTTGAAAGCGAAACATGTCTGATGGCAGCTGTATGATCGGCTGTCCCATCCATGTGAACGTGTAGGAGTATTTTTCATTCCATCCAACTTTCACCCATAGTTCTGAAATCAGCTCAAAGCATCCTCTTGAATATAGGGGCTGCAACGAGCCGAGGCATATATCGTCGTGCTCCCGGAGGAGTCATTGGCAGCTAGAACGATCGCTACTAAGAATGAAAATGGGTATGCTAGGGCAACGCCTATTTTGGATTTAGCTTAGCGTCTTCAAAGACGTATTGGACGCTACGCAAAATTCCATCGACGTTAGCAGCAAGCTTCAAATCAACAACCGAAAAACCACTTTTTTCAAGCATTGTTGTAGTCGTGGGCCAGAGAAGTGATAAAGGTGCCGCGGAAGGTCCACATATACCGAACATAACATCTGGCGCTCCCAGCTTTCAGCGACATAGGATTCGATCGTCGTTGACAAAGCCCTCATTGTGCATTGTCTCAGGATGTTAAAGTGAACACTAGCCAATCTCAATGGAAAAACGCTAGTGCTGAACGCTGCAAACTATAGCTAATCAGCGAGCGACTTAAACCCTTTGGGGTCGACTGGGGAGAGCAACACACGAATATAAGGGGCCATCCAGTCTTCGAAAGACGATCTTTTGCTCGTCGTCACAAAAGCACTACGTTGGGGCGAATTATGCAGATCAGAACAGACACTCGTGAGCAGCCACCCCGCGGGGCAAAGAATTCCGGAACAGTGTCGTTGAATGCGAGGTAGCAACTGTCACGAAACGCCTAAGCGATAGTCTCGAGGTGTGGTATATGAGGTCACCACCTTTGCCAAGCAAAAGAGGTTGGATACCTTGTATGCCTCTTACATTCAGTCAGCGCGTTAACACTCTACAGGTCTTTACTTTATTATGCTGCGGCTGTACGTAATAATCCCTACCTTAGCTTGTCGTGCACAGTTTTATAGGTAGATAGTGACGTTTGAGAGTGACAAATGTTTCATTAGCCATTAAGTTGGAGTAAAAGATATAAGTCCGTGTATAGCGTCGCGAGGTATCTTTCTGAGAAAAATACTCTTTCTGGCAAGTAGTTTTTTTAACAACGTCGATCGTGTGATACCCCTTGCAATAGCGCAAAGCGCAGAAAAAGAGGTCTTAGTCATCGCTTTGGACTCATTAGCTTCAGCAAAACTCCGCGAGAGAAACATAGCACATCAGACTCCCTTACGCTTTTTGAACTTAAACGGCGATGATGATGGGCTTACGAACAAAGCTGTGACCTTTGCGAAGACTTGGTACCAACCTTTTGGAGACTCACTATGGTATGATGGAGTCTCACTAGGTGAGGTTGTTGAGTATGATTTTTGTTTTCTTTTTAACGATGCACTTAGAAGCATCGAGATAGCAAGAAAAATAATGGAGCAATTCAGTCCAGACGAGATCGTTTTACCCTATAAAACCACATTCGATATGCCTCCTATGGTATGCTACGAAGCCCTCGCTCCGGCCCTGTCTCATTTGGCCTCACTAAACGGAATAAAGACTAGCGTTATCAGACTAGATCCCATGGATAAACTGGCCGCACTCACCACGTCTTCTAAAGAGAGATTAGCGTCTTTTTTCTACAATGCATTTGATCAAACGCGCGCTCTGCTTTCAAAAAAGTCAACAAAAAATGACACACACAAAACGAAAATACTTCTGCCTATTCCTTCAGCTCACACAATCGAGAGAGAAATAGACAACAACAACGCTATTTGTTACCCTACAGATCTGACCACACTCACTGGCAGGCGACCCAAAAAGCTTACAAAGGACTTAACCTCTATTTGGGAGGATTTCACAAAGAGTCCTCGTTTTGTGACTTCGCTCAAATATAAAGATGTACCCCTCTATCGAGTTCTTGAGCGTCGGTTTATCAATTACTTTTCGCTCAGATTGCCCTTGCTAGCTAAACTTTGTGAGAACATGCAAAAAAACATCAAAACACTGAATCCAGATATCCTCGTGTTAATGGAAGATATAACGCCTCCGATCAGGCTTCTAAGTAAGATTTGTAAGGGCCAAGGGATTCCTGTACTAGTGATTCAACACGGGGCCCTATCGGTGGACATGGGGGGTTTCGGCATAATGCCGCTTGAGGGTAACAAGCAAGCTGTTTGGGGTGAGATACCGCAGGAGTGGCATGTCAAAAGGGGTAAGGACATAGAATCACAGGTCATAACTGGAAACTACAGATTTGATCCGATAGCGAGGGGATACGCGGTAAATAGGGAGGAGGTGTACCGGCAATTAGGGATTGATAGCAACAAAGGGGTCATTGTATTTGGAACGGAGTGGTATTCGGGCGTTTCTGTCTCGTACACGTGGGAAATGGAAGAGGAGTTTATGCGGCAAGCACTCGAAGCGTTAGTGCCCTACCGTGATATGCAAATAGTAGTGAAGCTGCACCCGACCTGTTATCAGGAATATAGAAAAATAGTGTCAGAAATAGCGAATGATGTTGGAATAGAGGTTATTTTAACGAAAGACTATTTATTGGAATTACTCAGCATCTGCGATCTTCTGATCTGCGGCAATTCAACTATTGGCGTGGAAGCCATGTTCTTTGCCAAACCAGTAATTTTGGTTAACTTGGAGAACACGCCTGCGATTCCTTACGCTTCATATGGGGCAGCAATATGCGCACGCACTCCGGAGGAAATCGAATCTGCCATAGATGCGGCATTGCACGATTCCGCGACCATAAAGAAACTGGCGCTCAATCAGGAACGGTTCTTAAGAGACTATACTTATAAGCGTGACGGTCAAGCATCAAGAAGAGTTGCTCACTTGATAATGGAGATGGCCAATTAGATTTTCAATGGAGGATGCGCATTTTCCACGAGTGCTCTGGCTCTGTCGCCTGGGTTGTATGTCTGACGGGGGGGTTGATTGAAGCAACAACACCAATTGACCGTGCACGATTTTCCCGGATTAGACAAGACGTTCTGCTTACCCAAATGCAATGAGGTCTTTAAAAATGGCGAACTCCTCTCTTGTGAATCCCTTTAGAACAAACACAATGCCAGCGTAAATGAGGCTGCAAAACAAGACTGACAGCACTATAGACAACACCCCTGCCGGATTCCATGCAATCAGTATGAGGGAGATGACAACGGAAGCAAAAAGGCTGGCTCTTTGACATAAATTTGGTATTACGGTCGAACTGCAATACCTTACGTGAGTAAAACAAAGCAAAAACGAAAATAATCATAAACGAAGTCAACGTACTGGCAGCAGCCGTATGATGCCAAAATAAGGTACTGCAAAAAAGTTCAGCACAAGATTTGGAGGGGCAGCGGCTATCTAAGCTGTGCCGAGAACTCTCGTCTTCTTTTCGAGAACGAGCGTCTGGTTTACGATTTCATTACGATAAGTAGTGATTCGCCGATTGCTACGAATGGCGTAATCAAGAGCCCCCGCTGCGCAATTTCTTGCGTCGACAAGATGGTCAGGAGCGGTTTTGATAACAGAGTTAGCCCGAATAAAGGTGGTATTGACGAAAAAAGGGTGTTTTTCAACGAATACGTGTCGGAACTATGGCGCTAGTACCGAACGGGCCCCATTGTCGCAATCGTGTTCCGGATAGTTCCAGGAAGTAAGCGTGTCCACGTCTGGAGCCTGCGAGCCCTGAACCATACCAGAGACATTTTTATATGATTTGCCTCTAGTGGTTGATTTGCGTCGCGTGGTAACAAGCTCGTACGTCTTGGAGAATTATGATTATCACAAAGACGCAGCGTTTCGTTGCTTTTTGATGCCGCTTATGCGCTTATGTTGCTGCTCTCCAAGCAAGGAGTTATACCATCACTCGAAAAAAGAAGGACGAGATTATAGTTAGTGTACGCGATTTGAGCCAATGAGTCTAAGCATACCAGACTATCTCTCCAGTTATGCGCAACGAAACGAGTTATCAGCTGACAGTTAATCCTTCTAACTCACTCGTCTATTTTATAAATTACCCGTCAGATTAGTGCTGTTTTGCTGTTTTTTAGAACTGCTGTGGCTCATTAGCATTTCTCGAATACTCGTGTATAATATCCTGCGGTATCTACGTCTCGGCCGCTACATTTGTAGCTGCATATCTGTCTCATTCCTAATGGCTCGAATACATTTACGTAATTGCGTCGAAAAACACGCCAATTTTGACTCTCTTCGTGTTCAATCAATATGAGGTGTTTCTTTGTAATCCTCACTATTTCGGCAAAAACCCACTCAGACTCAGGATGGAGGTGCATTAGCACGGCCATTGTAAAAACAGCATCATATGCGTTATCCCCCAATCTTGTTATCACGTCTTCGACAGGACTATTGAACAAATTCGCCTGTTCTGCCATTTCCGGATAGGAAGCTCCCAAAATGCGTATTGCTCTTTCATTTATCTCTATTCCCGACAGGTTCCTAAATCCATTAAGGTATAGGGCATTTAAATTTCTGCCTACATTACAGCCAATTTCAAGAGTTGAATCATCTTTATTGACGAATTTGTTCACTATTTTCAACAAGAAACGGGTTCTTGCTTCGGTTGCTTCGCTATCAAGATAATCTTCAGGGTTGTTTCCACCATCAGCATCAAACTTCCACGGAGCTTTCCAGTAATCCCAAATTTCTGTTTTATTTTTGGGGATTTCTGTTTTACTTTTGGGAAATAATTGTGCCCGTAGTGATTGAAACGGCTTTTTAATGGAGATGTAAACAACACGTAACTGAGATTTAAATTTACTCATGATGTGAACTTGGTCTAATGTGTTGGGCCTTAGCCTTATCTAGGCAAGGGTAGAATCGTTTCTATCCAAGATAAACTCTAGCTACGCGACGAAGAAGTAGTTTACGTTTTTATAATGGTCGAAAAACTAAACATAGTTGGCGAAGAAAAAACCATTTTCGTGATGCAATTTTTAGGAGCAAAAACATCACTCGCTGGAGCTATGCGCAAGAACGTGGAAAAGAAAATGTCTTGCGGAACGACGTTTCGATGCGTGCTTTGCTGACCTCTCCCTGCGTGGTATTCCAGAACGTTTGAGATGGCCTTGTTTATCCAAGGCACCGTTCCTGCACTTACGCCCCCGTGCGAAAAGCGCGAGAAAAGCGAGCGCTATGAGGGAAGCAAGTAAAAAGACCGAAGTCACTTCGCGCTGTTCTCTGAGTAGGTTGCTGTTAGCCGCGGCAAGCGCACCCTCCGTCTCTTCGACATCTGCATCTAAGCGCTCCTCGTCAGCTGGTTCACTTGCTTGTTTCTCGGCGTCTGACATCTGCACCTCGAAATCGCTTTGAACTGCGCAAAAATATAATCTTTCTTATTTAATTTGTTAGTATTGATTCTTTTTTTACGCTACCCCAGTTTTGACAGCATTACAATAACTTCCTGGGTTGGCCGGAAATGGCAGCTTTATTATCGCACTGCTTGTAGATATCTTAGAAAGCGCGGAAAAAATACTAGCGCCACAGCATTTCTCATTCTACACAGCTGGCGCAATCAGTCGGATTATGCCCTAACCATACCTCCTGTAGATTATCAAAGCAAGTCAAGTGAGGCATTAAACAAGGCATACTCCATTCATCTCGACCTCATATAGTCTCGACAGTTCTCAATTTCTGGCTTTAGGTTTGACTGTTGTTTGTGGCTTAGCTAAACTAAGAAGTAAAAAAGTTGGGTTCAATCCCCAACTCAAACATCTCCTGAATAACCACGCAAATGTTGTGGCACAGAACTTTTAGTAACGCCTCGTTAATCTGAGCAACCTCGGTCTTACTTCTCACAGCGTCGCCAAACTTACTCTTTATCATATGAAACGTCGTTTCGGCGTTGCTCCTTTTGTGGCAGTGCTCCAAGAACTCTTCATTCTTAAACTCGAAGGAAACTCGAAGTAGTGGTACATCTGCTTCCACGTCGGAGCGTTCTTCGCTTTTCCCGTTGTTCCTTTCTTGAAGGGGATATAGGGACTGCACCTATCTCATTAATCAGCTCCAAATTGGCTCTCGAAGAATACGCCGCCCCCATTTTCTTAATTGTTAGACTTGTCAGACCATATCGGAGCAACGGCAAGCGGCTTCCTGTTACCTATCACAATCGCCACGATTGTAATCTAACAACCCCGAAAAAGAACCATAAAAAAGCAGCGCTAAAAAAGGGGGGCGGCGTATGGGTCCCGACTGAGAGATGATGCCTATATAACCCAACTACCGATTTTTTACACGCAGAGTAACTCAAGGCAACTGTGAACCCTTAGTAAGACCGGCCATCATTAGTTTCTTCGCACATAGATAACGAACGTAATGGAACGACACAGTGTGTCCGTTAATGATGGACTGTTGCAGGTGCATTAAATTCGTCGGCTGCAAGCGTCGCGGCAAAGACGAACACATCCCGTATTGCGAGTTTTATCGCCGTCCGCGGCGCGTGGCGTGGTGATGGTGACGCTCATCGCTGGAGAAATATGTAAATCATGCCGACCATATTGAGCGTAAGATGACCGACGACGATATTCGTAAGATTTTCGACGAGCTTAAGGACCTCAAAGACAGATTAACGCTTCAAGACTCAGATACATCCGACTTAGAGATGCGGGTATCAGACCTTGAAGATGATGTGAAGCGTCTTGGCGAAGCCATGGATGCGCTTGAATAGGCAGCCAGCTAAGATTACGAGCGTTAAATAGTAGCATAGCGTGTTCCTTTGGGCCTCTCCGTATCTAGTAGCTCTCCATTTCTTTTTCGACTTTCAGACCTGCAGCGCGCTCCGTTTGCATGGTATCGTAAAAGGGTAAGAATAACTACATTGAAAAGCTCCATCGACGCTGCATTATTCGGCTTATCAGTTCATCAAAAATGCACAGGCGATGCAGCATATCACCGATGAGCCTGACCCTATAAGAGATTATAAAAGCGGCCTGTTAAGTAGGCTTTAATAGTGCTGCAGCCGGAGCTTGGGAAGATAAGAAGGCGGCGTGACTCTGTGCTAAACTATTACGGGCGATGGTGAAGGCGAAAGCATGACTTTCCGTTTTCAGAAGACTCGGGCTGATATAGCTCCTAAGCAGCGGTTTTGACAATATAGATAAACCACAGGCCGATGGGATAGCTACGATCAGGAAGTATTTGGCGGTGAACTGGCAACTGTAGCATGATGGATGCATTCTGGAAAACTGGCAGCGTGTGTATCATTATTATAAGTACTTCGCCTATAAGTTGAAAAAGCCTAATGATGTTTATCGTGTCTCCGCACGTGAAAATAGAAAAAACTAAACATTGTTGTGGAAACATGCCGTAATAACTGAAGGAAGATACAGTATGGACGCAGCCCCCTCATTAAAGAGCATTGTGCGCGAATTGTACCCTCTTCATCGGACACTCGTTTCGGATGGAACAGATGAAGCGCTTGAGATCATTGGAGGCTATTTGCCAGACAGCGCAAACTACAGCCAGGAAACATATACTCCTGGAGAAAAAGTCTGGACGTGGATTGTGCCGGACCGATATGTTGTGCACGAGGCCTATTTTGAAACTGAAAGGGGACAAAGAATCGTTGATTTTGAGCATAACCCTTTGCATTTAGTTTCTTATTCGCTGGCAACCGACTGCACTCTCAAATGGGACGATTTACAGGCGCATTTATACTACTCGGAAAAACGCCCCACTGCCATCCCCTGGGAATTTAAGTATTATGAGCGGGGTTGGGGTTTTTGTCTAAGTAAACGTCAATTTGAAGAACTATCTAAGGACGAAAAGTACCATGTTGTGATACGCTCAGAATTCAAGAAAGATCCTGATAAGGGACTGCGCATCGGAGTTGCGATGGTACACCCAGAAGGGGGGCACTGCAAAGACTCCGGTGAGATACTTCTGTGCAGCCACGTCTGTCACCCTTATCAAGCTAATGACGACATAGCGGGAGTAGTCACAATGCTTGAAGTGGCAAAACGCTTTACAGAGAATCCATTACCACCAGGATCGATGAGCATACGTTTCCTCTTTTGTCCCGAGACTATTGGTAGTATTTGCTATCTCAGCCATCACGAGGATCTTATCCCAAATTTTAGAGGTGCTATTTTTTGCGAGATGACCGGGAATCAAAATATTATTGCATTGCAGCATAGTCGTCAGGATAACCATCTAATAGATAGAATCGCTCGCTATGTCTTAAAACGAAGAAACGCTCAGTTTAGGGAAGGCGCATTTAGGGAAATAATAGGCAATGATGAAATGGTCATTAACGGGCCTGGTGTGAATATTCCATGCATTTCTTTGAGCCGATGGCCGTATGATGAGTACCATACAAGTGATGACAATCCAGACATAATTGTTGAAGATATGTTGCAGGAGTCAGCTGATATCATCGAAGAGATAATTAGAATTTTTGCATCAAATTCTTATCCTTGTCGTGTCTTCCGCGGTCCAATATTTCTTTCTGGTTATGGTTTATGGGTCGATTGGCGTGTTAATCCAGCGCTTAATGCAGCTCTGGAAAAAATTATGCTTAAATTAGAAGGTACAGATTCTATTTTTGCAATATCTGAGAGTTTGAATTTAGATTACTGGGAGGTATATAAATACATTCGAGAATTTTTTCAAAAAAATCTCATAACTTTGTCTCCAAGGCCAATAACTGCTAAGAAAGGCAAGTGAACTTTTTTTATATATCATGTTTCAGGAATTAAAACTAAAACATATTTTTTATCGGACCGAAAACAGCGAAACGTTCTTTTCTATAGCAATTCGACATCATGTCAATAAGTTCCTCGGTGGGGATAACAATATTAAAGCTGGCTTCAAGGTTGGAGATAAGCTGCATAGTCAGGAGGCTGTCAAGATAACCTTCGTCAAGGAGTGCCGTTATGCCCGACAAAGGCTTGTCCGCTGTTTGCATTATTAATTGAGTGACTTCGTTCTGCACATTTACGAAATCTTTCATATTCCTCCACTACATTTGAACGTTTGAATTTTTTCTGAATAACTCAATGGCTATTGAAAAAGAGTGATTTCCATAGGGAATTATAAATAATCTAATATTAGTATTTCCTGTTCACTAAAACGGCGATTCACGTGCGATTCGATCCAAGATAGAATGTCCTTTGCATGCCTTCTCGTGTTAATTATCAAGAAAGTAGCACGAGCAATCTGATTTAAGGCTTCCATGGGTTGATGCACCTTTAAAGGAGAAAGATAGTCTTTTTTTCTAGGATCAGAGTCGATTATAACCGTTGATTGTGGAAGTTGATATCCCTCAAGAAGCATTGAACAAATCGCGTTTGCCGCCCAAAGAATAACTAAACCTTGAGTCTGGCCGCTTATCGTACTTATTTTTTCTCGTGTAGATAATACTTTTTTTTGAAAAGTCTGTATTGTCATAGCAGTTTCCTGCATACAGGCACGTGAGTAAGCAACTTCAGCAGGATTGACTGGCAAAGAAGGTACATTCGTTGAAGTACTTTTTTCGAACACTGCGACAAAACCGAATGTTCTGCTGCAAAAGTTAAAACTGATTTCCAACAGATCAAGGCCGCATGTATTAGCAAGTGCTGTTAGAGACTGAGGTGAGAAGTGGTTAACATGCTCATGGACAAAAAGGCCTGAAGGATCTTTTGGATATCCATGGAGATTGGGCACTTCAATAATCAGTATCCCGCCGTCTTTTAAGATGTTATGGCTTAAAGAGAGGAACTCCTTAGGGTTCGGGACATGTTCAAGGACGAAATAGGAACAGATTATATCTGCACGTTGACATTGTGCGTGTTTAAGAGAACCACACGTGCTTGTGCAACTGTCGTTAGGGTCGACCGTTAAAACCACATCAAACAATTTGGAAACGGATGTTAAAAACTCAGTACAATTGTTACTTCCGACCTCGAGATATGTTTTCTGGGGCGAGCCTATGCTTGGAATATATTTCTCGATCATATGAAGCCGGTTGGGTATGGAATAGTCGATTACCTGATTGGGATAGATGCTGAATGAGTCCCCATAATATTCAGTAAGCGCATCATCCGTGGGTGCCGGTGATACAAAGGCAAATCCACAAGTGCGGCAAACGACATTTCGTATTTCCCAGAGAAATGTCTCGTTTCTAGTCTTTACTGGGAGAGAATATTTCCAGATCTCCTCAAGTTTTTTACCACCGCAAATATCACACGCTCTTTCCTGGAGGACGATTTTTATCATTTTAATTGACTGCTCTTAATTTTTATTATTCAAGAAGGCTTTGACTTTGAATTCTCTCTCATTACCAATGTCTTGAGGGACTCTCGCCTGATTTTGCCAGAGGAAGTTCTAGGAAGTAAATCAATTGTAAAAATATTTTTTGGAATGTGGGAAAGGGGTAACAGCTTCTTGCATTCTGCGATTAGAAGCTCTTCAGGTATAGGTTTTTTTTCCACCACGAAGGTATACACCTCTTCACCATACAGGGGATCGGCAACGCCTATTGTGGCAGAATCAATGATTCCTGGTATACTGCCCACAACGGAATCAATCTCGTTGGGGTTAATATTATAACCTCCCTTTTTGATCAGATCTTTGCTACGACCGCTGATTGTTAGATAGCCCTCAGCATCAAGCGAACCTATATCACCCGTCCAAAAGCAGTTTCCCTTGTATGTAGCAGCGGTTTCCGAAGGCTGGTTAAAATAGGACCCGAAAGCGGACGGTGATTTTATGCAAATATTACCATGTCGGCCAGTTGGCAATGTATTTCCAACGTCATCGGCAATAATCACTTCACATCCAACAGCACGGCCCACAGACAGTGGCTTTTCTTCCTGTTTATCGTCATTGACTGTAATTAAAAGGACCTCAGTCATTCCGTATTGTTGAGTGATGGATACATTAAATAGTTTTTCAAATAATGTTTTTTCTTTAATATTCAGCGCCGCAGTTCCACAGATGATCCACCGCGGTTTTGGAAGGGGAGTTTGTATTCTTTTCCCGATAAATGTCAGAATTGAGATCATCGATGGCGTCAAATGGTATATAGTCACCCCTCCTGTAGCAGCTTTGGTAAGAACCCTTTCGGTATTGGTAACATCAAGAGGAAAGGCGCATAAAACCGTCGCACCCCAAAAACATGATGTTATAAGACTATTATACAAACCATGCGCGTAGAAAAGTGGTGATGTGCATAAAAATATATCTTCACCTAGCTGCTAAATTTTATGTGCATATTTGTGTTTTAAAATATGTTGTATAAAACTTGATTAAGAAGTTAATATTCGCTTGATTTCTGTTTTAGTAAGTCTTAAACTTCGTAGTCATTAAATGTAAAAACAAGAGAAGGTCACAAGCGTGTAAGCTTCGGTTGCAGTCCTCAAATCGATGTATAAGCCACCTCTCGCATTCTTGACGTTCCTGGATCGAGGCGTCTCTCAGCCGCATGATCTCATACGAATACGCTAGTTCTAACTGCCACCGCGTATCCGTTTGATATAGCCCTATATTTTATTTTCTTGAATTAAGAGGGCCGGGTCCTTTTTTATGTAAGTTTCGATCAAATCATATGTGCTTTTTGCTGAGATTACGACCACTTGACCGCGCCCCAAATTCGACACGCGAGCGAGTCCAAGCTCCTTAGCAAGTTTGTCGAATTTCGCAAAATTAGGAGCATTTTGAGGTTTATCTAAATCATAAACAAAGTGAAAAAAGCTTTTTCTTACCCTTTTATGATCAATGATTGCGGTTCCGTCAAACCGCTTGTCAAACCTATAAGGTACGTTGAGCACCCGCTCAACATAGTGCACGAAGGTCGATGCGGAGTCAAAATTGAAGTTGCAAAACTTTCCGTCACACTCGAGAAATCTCTCCCAAAATGAGTCGGGCCCAAATGAATTTTCGGGCGTACTTGCCGTATAGAACTCAGCATTTCTCCCCATTGCAGCAACTGAAAAATTTGCGTCTCCTGATCTTATCGATTTCGGGTCAAGTCTCACGCTTTCGGAAAGGAAACCACCTACGCCAGGGGTGTTGTTGACGTCAAATACTTGATCCCAGCAAAAGCTGTAGGTAAACGTAGGGACTACCACCGTACCTGATTCTTTGATAACGGAAAATATTGCTTGTTTAAATATTTCATAATGATCCTCGGGTGATCGCGCATCTTTAAGCCTTCCAAAAAACCCTATATTGCTAGTAATAAAAATGTCATCTCCCTGCGAGATACCTGTCTCTCTCAATGCTTGGGCAATATCTTCGCAAGTGTAATCGTAATTTTGTCGACTATTCAGCATCTATTTTCTTCCGTATTATTGCGCTAAGTCCCGATATTGTGGCAAAACTTCGGTCTTGAAACTCATCATTTGAGAACGTTATCTCATATTCTCTCTCCAAATATGAAATAAATTCGATAAACTTGAATGAATCAATCCACCCGAGCTCAAAATAATTCGAGCTCAAGTTTTGGTATAATTGATCCTCCTCTATGTTTGAGTTCTTTTGGAACCATCTTATGATGCGATCAACGACGTTGTTGGTCACGGAACTACCTGTAAATGCAAACTCTTGCAGGCGATCCATCCGCACCTCTTATTTTGAGTGGAAGAGCAATAATGCTCCAATTTTCATAGTCGGTCAAGGTCTGCAGGTTTGCCAAATATTCAACGAGAATGACATCGTGACGTAAAAACGTTTTATGTATGGGAGAGTCTTCTGACTGGTTTCGAAAATCAGCTCTCGGTAAGCTCTTTGGATCATCCGGGGAGGGAGTATCCAGAGCAATGAGTTCGACTTTTTGCGAGATGAGATAGTTTGCAGCATCTAGCGAAAAATAGGGATGACTCTTAAAAAAAAGACTAGTATTCCAGTGCTTTCCCCAGCCAAATTTGAATAGCATCTTCTTCGACGTTTTGAAGTTTTGAAGCATCTCTCTGGTCACTTTAGTGTTATTTTTCAGGAAAGACAGGTCAATTATTTGGATCTCGCCAATCAATCGCTCGAGAGGGAGGATATCAATAGTTGATCCGTTCTTGATAAAGTGAGCTGGCGCATCTATGTGTGTCCCGGTGTGCGTTCCGAATGAGATTTTCCTCGTCTCTCGTCCTACTTTGTCAAGCTTTCCAATTTGATCAACAGAAACAGGAGGATGCCAAGGAGCATCAAAAGTCATCATGTTGTTCTGAATGTCATATGTCAAGTCTAGAATCTCTGTCATATTATCAAAGTGGCACAGCAGACTGCGCTTCTATCAGTGTCCGATGCTTTCCACTAGTTCTGCCGATTTTCCTCTTGTGAAGAATATGTTAAACTGCTTGCCGTTTACCAAAAGTGTTTCAACTTTCGTCGTTACGTAGCCTTTTCGATCGACAAATGCTTTTTCCTTATGCACAGACGCGCTCATGAAAGCTATGCAAGTAAATCCTGTATCATCTAACATGTGAGTTACTTGTTCAGCTTTGCTTTTTCTAAGGATTAGCCGGTATGTTTTTCGGTCAACTGGAGACTGAAATTCTATAAAAGCCAGTCGATTTGTTACTATTTTTGTTTCAAAGCCGAAAACGTTCCAAAACCTCCTACTTTGCGCTACGTCTTGAACGTTGACAACTATCTTGTCAAACTTGAAGTGCCCACGTGCGTTAGCACCGGATTGGAGCTTCAAAGTGCTTTAGCACAGCGCTATTCAGCGTCTGATAATTTAAAACAATATTTTTCTCACCTTCTTCAGCCACTTGGCTCGGCACGTTTTCGAAGACAGGTAGTAGATTTGACACATCAGAGTTGACTGTTCCGTGGGCTGTAACTTCAATGCTCATATTTCCTGCAGATTTAAAAAAGGCTAAATCGTGCAAATCAAAGTAAGTATGAAGCAATCCCTTTTTTATTTTCAGGTTCTCAATTTCTTTTTCGACAAAAACGGTTTCATAACTCAACGATTCCATCATTCGCGCGGACTGCTCAAGGTCTTTCGAAGAGACAGCGACGTGATCTATCCACAGTATCATTTGAGCTCTTTATAGATTTGAATTAGTTTGGACCTGTCCACTTTGCCGATTAGATTCTTAGGTATGCTCTTAACTTCAACAAACTCATTTATCACCCAGTTCGTACCCAGGTCACGCTCAATTCGAATGTTGAGTTCGCGTTCCTTCTTGGTGCCGCAGCTGTGTCCATTCTGTACATAAAAACAGACAATTCTCTCATCAATGAATTCACTGGGTATGCCAACTACAGCGCATTCTGCATAGGCTTTAAGCTCTGACAAGTATTCTTCGATTCTTGTCGGGCTTACGTTCATTCCACCTCGAATGATAACATGTTTTTTCCGTCCGGTAATTCTAAGTGAACGGCCCCCCTCCAAGACCCCTAAGTCTCCGGAGGAGAATTTGCCGTCTGTTAAGTATTGTTGAGTTTCGCTATCGAGATATCCGTGAAACATCCAGGATGATTCAACCAGGATTTCACTATCCGGGCTAAAGCTTATTGTAACCCCGTCTAAGGGAATTCCCGCAGATGAACCTATTTCCAGCGTTTCAGGCGACTCAGTCGTGACAAATAGTGTTTCCGTCAATCCGTAACTCTCGTATAGAGGGATTCCGTATTTACTCATAAAAGACTGCTTCGTTTGTGCATCTATCGGTGCAGTGCCTACGAATGCTGTCATTGGCGCGTCATCGTTAGTGCTTATCGACCCTCTCGTGCCAACCCTTAGCAGCAACGCCACAATCGTAGGGATGAGCCAAAAAGTGTTAGCTGCATGTCTTGTTGGAGTGTCCCAAAAGTTGAATATCTTTGTTATGTTAAATCTCTGCGCCAATATGATCGTACTCTCACACACGAAAGGCAAAAATATGAGATTGAGAATACCTGCCATATAAGTCATTGGGAGATTATGAAAGAATCTGTTTTTCTGGCCTAAGTGTAACCTTTCTTTGAAAGCTAAGGCGCTCGAAATGAGGTTAGTTGCAGAGTGTTTTACACCCTTGGGAGTCCCAGTTGAGCCTGACGTGAAGCAGATCAGATACAACAAATCGTAGTCCAGCTGATCCAATAACTCGAGCTCATTTGTCGCGCACTCGCCTTGCTTGAAAATGTATGGAGCTATATTAGTGATGTTGATACCGTTTGGCGCAGCCCCCTCAAGAGGCGTATCGTAAATGACATAAGAATCATTGAGCTGCGTAAAAATCTCTGTCTTTTCAATAATGCCCTTTCTGGGATCTAACGGCACAACGGCACGCTGTGAAGCTAGCAAAGCGAAGTACAAGATCACTAGCTCAAGTGAATTTTCCATATGCAAGCAAACGGTGGTATTCTCTCCGATCTCAAGATCTTTTAATACCCTCGTACAGTTTAGCACAGACCAAAAAAAGGACCCGTATGTAATCTCTCGATTACCAATGGTGTCAATGATAAAGATTCTGTCCCAATTCACTTTGAAAATCTCTTTTAGTATTTCGCCGATAGCCATGTCAAAATGAGTCTTGCTCTCTGCCTACATACCTGTTCCATCCAAATCTCCCCAGATAAACGTCTTCGTGATCCCTAATTCTCTTCGCAACTTGTTTGAGAACTCTTTCATCGACATTGACTTTGTCGATTTTACTAATCTCGATAATCAACAAGGCGGGATTAATGCTATATTTCGTTGCATATTCCTGTATGTAGTGCATATAGCTGGAGTGAAAGTCGGCAAATCCGGATATTATGTCGAGCGGCGCTCGTCCTGGTGTTGTGATCAGGGGCTGAATATACTTCTGTCCAATATCTAGAACCTTCAGAAGATCGATGTCTAAATCGTATCCTAACTTAAGTAGTGCAGCGACTAAAGTTTCGGTTGCTGCATTGCCGGAACTTCTACCTAGCCCTTGTAAAGATGAATCGATGAATGCAAACCCCAGGTTGATTGCTTCGAGAGAATTGGCCAAAGCTAAGCTTAAATTGTCGTGTCCGTGAAAGCCTAGTGAGATCTCTGAGTCCGCGCGTATTGCTTGATAGTATTGACGGACATTCGCGGAAAACATGCCGCCTGCAGAATCAACTAAATACACCATGTCAGTGCCAAATTCTTCCGACATCAAAGCCTTTTTCGCGAATTCTTGCGGAGAGAGCGCGTAAGATTTCATGAGGTTTGAAGTGACGAACATCCCGTAGTCCTTCGCAGTGGCAATAAAGTCTTTGCTACTCTCAACTTCTGTCACGTTAGTGCCTATACGAACAAAATCCATATTGTTTTTTGCTGCTGTGTCGAGGTCCTCAAGTCTAGCAATTCCAGGAATGCAGAACATGCCATATTTTGCTCGGTTAAGCACAGAGTCGGCTGCTTGCATATATGCTTCATCTGTTTCTGCAGCCCGCCCTAACCCTCTGTTACTGGCATTCAGTCCTATTCCATGCCCAACCTCTATATATGTGAATCCAGCTTCCTGCAGTTCTTTGCATATGATTGCCGTATCCATAGAACTAAAAGAAAAATTAATTGGGTAGCTCCCGTCTCTGAGCGTAGTTTCAATAATTTCAATCTTGCTCATCGTAAAGCTCCATAGCCAATGCAAATGCGACAGCCTTGTCTTCACAGTGCGATAATGAAAGAGATACCTTTACATTCATCTTTTCGCCTTGGATTGCCACGCGGGGGGTGCCATTCTTGTCATTAGTAATACATATTCTCGTGTAGTCAGTTTCGCACACGCCTATGTTGCTGAGAGCCTTTAAGACTGCTTCTTTTCCCACAAATCTGGCTGCTAAGTGCTGAGCTGGATTGTGTCGAGAGAAACAGTATGCTTGTTCTTCTTGAGTATAGATTTTATCTAAGAGCTCAATGTTACGTGCTGGATGCAGATCGTTGAATCTGATTATGCTCTCAATATCAGTGCCTACCCCTATCTGTTTGACTTTCATGCAAAATAGCCCACTTCAACCTCAGCACTCATCGCATGCTTAATAACGGTTTTGTCAAGAAATCTCGCCAGGACGGAAATTGCACTTTTTTTCTTGCGGCTACGCTGATTCGATTACGGAAGTGTTTTGTGAAATGAAGCATTTTTATTGACAAATCTCTTAGCTATTTTTAACAAGAAACGGGTTCTTCCTTTTGTTGTTTCGCTATCAAGATACGTTTCAGGGTTGTTCTCATCATCAAACTTCCACGGAGTTTTCCAGTAATCGTGAATTTCGGTTTCACTTTTCGGAAACAATAATGCATGCAGTGTATCAAGGATCCGACATATCGGGGTATAAATTACAGCCAATAGATGTTTCATTTCAATACGGCCTTCACAGATAGCTTCACATGCGTTTCACACAAAAATTTTGGGTGATTATGTAAACTCTGCCTCCAATATATGCTCACTTAACATATCACCAACTAATATCCTATATAAGTCCCCATCTCTATTACTGCACCTCTATCCCATCTCCTTCACGTAATAGAGGAGTTCTCCCGTGAGATCCCATGGTGGTTCATCGGGTGTTCTTTTGCAAAGCTCCAGAACCCCTCAATCCAGTTGATGTACACCTTACTTCATGTGAACGATATACCGGTGATCGATGTTCAAGTGCCGGTAGCCGCAGAACACGAGGGAGTCATATCCCCCCCACTTGTCCGTATAGACAATCGAACCTCGCCTCACCTTTTTCACCGTTTCACCCATCAAGGTCTCAGCTGAGACATCCTGGACCACGCTTAGTGATGTCTTGCCGCTCCTCTCCAAGATACCAACGACGATGGTCTTATTCTCGCTTTCACGCCCCCCACTCCCTTTCTTATTCCCCCAAAATACCTTCATCGACCTCTATCTCTCCTTTGCGTCATGATTCGTCCTTCGCTAGCTCATGAACGATAGCGCTTCTGATCATGTGAAATGCCTTGAGCGTCGTTTTGTAACTATGTCCCCCTTCCCGCGAGACCTTCTAGGCGGAGATAGAGAGTTCAAACAGCTTAAAAGCTGCAGCCATTGTGGAAGCGACATATTCTTGATGGAAAATGCGTGGTTTTCCGCAGAGTAGCTTGATGTTCTTCTTTGGGAGGCTTTTACTTCCCCCTCGTGCTGTTATGATAGTGATGGTCTCTGGCTTCATTGGCGTCTTATAAGAACGGTAACAGGGGTCCTGTTTTGCTTCATAAAACTATCCGCAACAACATCGACTTCATCGACCTGATCTTACTTAGCTTCGCACAGTGCTTTCAATTTGTCTTCCTCACGACGTGTCGTCCTCGTGGTGGCATCGTTTCTCACTGTTTTTTTGGGGGGATGCGTGATAGGGTTCCTTACCCCCATCATTTCGGGCTTCTGACAGCGCGCAGAGCATTTTTTGAACTTGACCTGCAGTTCGACCTGTCGAGTTCCGGCACAAAGAAATGGTCGTCGCAGTCCAACGTCATTTATTCGCGAAGGGCATCCTACGTCGGAAAGGGGCCGCTTAGGTGAAGCTCTTCTTCACGAGAGACAGATGGGCGACGCACGGTGATCTTTGAATAATTGAAGCACAAGCGACTCTCAGCTTCCGATGATGTAAGAATTGCAAAGCAATTGCACGAGCTATTAGGATTTGCGTCTAGAGCGCCTGCTGCTCGAAACTGATTGTTCTATCACCCTACATCTCCTAAAGGCCTTTGAAGGCGGCCGCAACAATTGTGTTGATCATCGTGCCTGCCCGGACTTAGTGAAGCCATTTTTATCTGCTTCAAACAGGGCTAATCGATGTTCGAAATGCAAGTTCATTTCAATTGCTCGTGGGTTTAAAGAACCGTCTATACGTATACCGGAAGCGCATACGAAAAAATGCTTTCGTGGCAAGAGTGGGGTTACGTTGTCAATAATTACAATTACTGCCGCGGCCAAATCTAAATCGTTCTCGAACGCTGCAACACCATCTGTAGACAAGGTCTCTGGAGCGTTGCGCCTTTTTGAGAGTCGTAGTGCCAACATTTTTATCCGACAACTGTATTCCACATCATATGGAACAGCGACTGGATGAGTGGCTTAACATCACGAACGACTACCACACAAAACAGTTTCGCGAGCCAATGCGAAGCACGGTTGCATTTTGTGATTGGCTGGAGGCGATGGATGTTCTGCATAATGACTCCAGATTAAAAATCCTGGATATGTGCCCAGGTCAAGGTGCTAATGTAGCATATATGAGAAAGAGATTTCCTTGTTGCGCCTTCTCGGGAATTGACATCAACTCCGATTTGGTCAAAAGAGGGAACAGATGTCTTGACGAGCGGAAGTTATCCAGTTGTGAATTAGGAAGAGGGGCCTATTAATCTTGAAAAGCGATATATAGGACAATTTGACGGTATTACTTGTTCAAGCGTTGTCGTGGTTGCCAGAATTTCAAACTCCCTTTGTAAAAAAATGCTGGAACTTGATCCCACTTGGATAGGGCTGACCTCGCTATTCTTTGACGGTGACGTCAGTTGCAGAATTGAAGTTCAAGACTACCCCACTCCGATATCCGGAATGCCTTACAAAGCATCGTTCTATTACGTATATGCCATTCCTCAAATTAAACGACTGTTTGAATACCACGGATTTGATTATCTGTCCTATGCACCTTTCGAAATAGATGTGGATTTACCAAAACCAGCCTCTAAAGGTATGGGAACATATACTATGCGATTAGAAAATGGAAAAAAGCTACAGTTATCAGGGCCTCTATCAATGAATTGGTACTTTGTTTTAGGCAGGAAAAAGCACTGTTAACCAAGTAGTCTTCGTCACAATTTGCTTAAGGCTCACCGAGCAAAACATCCTCGTGCTCCCACTGTTTATGTTTCAAGATCTCAGTCCGTGACGCCGGCGCACCTGTTGCGATATCAGTTCCTCGGCAAACGATCACATTCTAGACCGACTTCTGAAAAATCCTTACTTGTCATCAATGGTTTTTTTACCTTATTGCTACTGTGTCGTAGCCCATCGATGATATTGAAGCTTCCAGTAGCTCCAACCTGCACAGTTCTAACATTCTAAATGGCAGGAGAGAATTCGTAACCGCAATTATCCGTTGAAGGTATTGCGCGTGAAGAGCGCCAAATAAGCTGAGTTGCTTCTTCACAAGGCGTAAATAAGTGTAACACGACTAGCTTTTAAAACTTCACAATCGATACTACATTTTTCGTTAACTCTCATAATTGCACCTCTCTTGGAGCTCGTACTCGAGCGATACTTACGACTGAGGATACGATTAGTCTATCGTGCAAAGTTCACTGAAGTCCTTGATGGCAACCGGTGAGGGTTTGATATCCATCTCACGGGTGCGCGCTATATTCACGCTGAGGCCATTTTTTGTCTAGCCTGTCGTGCATCGTGATCTTCGCTCGAAAAGCAAGACCATCAACCGCGAGTCTGAAGAGGCGGAGATTTTCGCACAACGCCAGAACCAAGCGCGCGAAATCTGCTCTTGTGAAAAAAATGTAATCTGACTTATAGTAGCTTCTCCTACGACACTGCTTTATCTTTCTTTATGTCAACCGCAGCTTTTCTTCCTATCACTCTTCCGAGGAATTTAGGTTGTATTCCAGTGGCCTCGAATCAGATCTTTAATCTCATCTATTGAGAGCTGTCTCGCTAAGCTCGACGTGTACGCGCTAGACTCAACTCTTTTAGCTGAAGATTCAGGATAGTTTTCATTGAGCACAAACATCGTATCCTGATCAATAGCATGTTCAGCTTCTTCCGCGGTCATCAACTCTTCGTACATCTTTTCGCCAGGTCTTTTTCCCACGATTCGTATCTCAATGTCCTCAGGCCTGTAACCGTGTCGCGAAGCGCATTCCTCAGCCATAGCTTTCGCAAGGTCAAAAATGCGCAAAGAAGGCATCTTGAAGATAAATATGTCGCCTTCTGCGGCCATCTGGCCGGCACTTAGAACGAGGTCGATTGATTCGTCGAGACTCATGATAAAACGCGTCATTTCCGGGTCTGTTACGGTGACTGGTCCTCCTCGTGCGATCTGACTTTCAAAATAAGGAATGACCGAACCGCGAGATGCTAGCACGTTGCCAAACCGCACACACGAAAATATCGTCCTTCTGTTCCCCTTGTAAAAATTTGCTGAGATCGTCAAACGCTCTGCAAGGAGTTTGGTTGCGCCCATTACGTTTCGCGCGTTCGCGGCCTTATCGCTGCTAACGAGAATCATCTTTTCAACCTCTTCGTTGATAGCAGCGTCAATCACATTCTGGGTGCTGACAACGTTTGTTTGCACGGCTTCGAACGGGTTATACTCACAAAGCGGCACGTGTTTCAAAGCGGCCGCGTGGAACACGACGCCCACGTCTTCGATCGCTCGCTTCAAACGCTTTGGGTCTCGTACGTCGCCGACAAACGTCCTTACTAGGTTCGACCGCAAGCTGTTTTCTAGATAATACAGGCCAGTCTCATTGTTGTCAAGGATCCGAATCGTCTCCACGTCACAGTCGAGTAGTTTGCGTACGATCGCAGCCCCTATTGATCCTGCTCCGCCCGTCACAAGAATGATTTTGTCCTTATAGAACTCATTGTTGAACGTCATTTTCCTCTACATCTTTCACATATCGGACAGGGGTTCCCGCCCATATTTCGTTTGCTGGGACATCTTGATTGACAAAGCTATTTGCGCCTATAATCGCGTTTTCCCCCACTGTGACGTTCGGCATCACGACTGTATTACTGCCAACCTTACAGCCCTTTTTCAGTTGGATTGTTCCCGCTTTGCAATCGATCGATGAATAGCTTAATATGTGACAGCCAAAACCGATCTTGACGTCGTCGCCGATGTCCACCCCTTCCTGAGCATCGATCACAGAAAATGAGCCGATCTCCGTATTCTCTCCCAGCCTTAAGTTCTCTCGGTGTAGCACTCGCCAGTACCACTGAGTTAATCCTTTCTCATTGAACGAAGGCCTCTCTCGTCTTTGGGCATTGCTCGGCATCATAATCCCTTAGTAACCCCGCAGCTCCTTTATCTCTCCGTGTCGCTTAAAGAGTTGCTCCTTACCTCTCGCTACTTGAAGTGCGTCGTCTGTTAGGCTTCCCGGGCGTCTCGTGTATGTGAACAGGGGTTTTTGTACGTACACAAAACGTTTTTTTTGCCTTATAAGCTTGATAATCAAATCATACTCCGGGAAAAACAGCGATTCATCATAACCCCCCAAATCGAGCATGACGTCCCTTCTGACAAGAATACCTGCCGCGACACAATTGAACACGTTGTCGCGTAATGACACCACGACGGTTTTGCCAGATGCCAGGTCTTTTTCATAGTAATCGCAGTAGGCAACGTCTCCTTTATTCACCTCAATGGAACCTTTCAGTTCCTCGAGAGCGGTCGGTTCAAACACGTCATCGGAGTCCAACAACGTTACGTAAGCGCCAATCGCGTGTTGAATCCCTATATTTGCTGCCTTCACTGCGCCGACGTGGTGACTCTTCACGAGCTTAACTGGGCCTCCATAACGCGACACCAGCTCGTTTGTGTTATCAGCCGAACCATCATCTACCACGAGCACCTCATACAGATTCTTTGGAAGGGTCTGATGCAGCACGCTATTAAGTGCGTAGTGAATATGCTGCGCTGAATTATACGCTCTGATTATTACGCTTACACTTGTGTCCATATCATTCGTTAGCTGAAGCGCTGAATTGCCATGATGCTGCTTTCGTGGGGAGTATCACCACGACGTCCACCCCCCATCAACAATCAGGTTCGCGCCAGTCATGTACGAAGAGGCGTCGGAAGCTAGGTAGACTATCGCGCCTCCGTAGTCAGATTTTTCGGCCATCCGGCCAACGTGTGTTCGAGCGCTGTATCGTGCAACAAAACTGGGATCTTGGTTGCTAAACACGCCGCCAAGCGTTAACGTATTTACCCGTACGTTCGCCCCTGCAAAATACGCTGAGAGATAACGGGTGAGATTGATGATACCTCCTTTGCTTGCAGCATATGCGATCGAGGAGTTGATGCCAGAGTCTCCATAAATCCTTTGGTCAGCCCCAACGATGCCGTAGATTGACGAAATGTTGATAACGTTTCCGTAGCGTTGCTCGATCATGTGCTTTGTCACCGCTTGGGTGCATAGGAACGTCCCAGTGAGATTTACCGCAATGATCTTGTTCCAGTTCTCCAGCGTAAACTCGTGAAAAGGTGCGTGAAACTCTCTTCGCTGGGGGTTATATGCAGCGTTGTTGATAAGGACATCAATTTTGCCATATTTCGAGCGCACGTCAGTGACCATCGATTCAATCGAGGTGGGATTCGTAAGATCTAAGGGCACTCCGATACTGTCTGTGTGGTACTGCTTTGAAAGCGTCTCTGCTCGTCGCAAACACTCTTCTTTTTTGATATCCGCCAGTACTACGTCTGCTCCTGCGTTGCTCAACGCATCAGCAAATTCTGAAGCAAGCAGGCCCGCTCCCCCGGTAAGCACGACTATTTTGCCTCTTAAGTCAAATGTTTTTTTGGCAGCGTGTTGCATGTGTGTCACTCAGCCAGCGTTTCAAGTAAGTCGTTTGAATCCTGTGTGAGCTACTGGCCCTTTCAGCAGGTCGAATATAGTGCCCCTCTCAATGCCCGTTTTGATCGTTTCGAATGCCACATCGACGTGAGCCAGGTACCGTTTAACGTGATTTTTTGTGTGCGCGTACGAGACATAGACGCTTTTCGAGGCGAGGTACCCGCGATTCAACATCTCTTGTGTAAATAGCGTGTGTAACACCTGCGCATTCGCGTGCTCAAATGAAAACGTGATGAGCGGCGGTACAAAATCCAAAACGTCGATGTTTAGACCTTGGTTCTTGGCGGATTTTTTCCATCCATCCCCAATTGCCTTGCCGATATCAGAAAGGTGAGGGAAGACGTTCTTTGCGCGAAGTTTGTTGATGGTTGCGAGCGCTGCAGTAGGCCCAATCCGTTCTGTCCAGTAAGTGCTGCTTATGAAACTGCTCTGTGCAGCATCCATCACCTCTCTCCTTCCCACCACAGCTGCCATCGGAAACCCGTTGCTCATTGCTTTGCCATAGACAGCCACGTCCGGAAAAACGCCAAATAAGGCGTGAATCCCGCCGGCGTTCATACGCCACCCCGAAGTAATCTCATCAAATACCAGAACGGCGCCGATCTCATCTGCTATCGCGCGCACGCGCGGTAAAAAGTCCTCTTTTGGTTTATGATGCCTCACGGGCTCGAGCACGATCGCTCCTATTTTGTGTTTTTTTGTTATCGTTTCGAGCTCATCGATGCAGTTGTAATTGAATGGGATTGATGTGCCTTTCAGCGCACGGGGAACGCCGTTCGGTTCGAGACCTGGGAGTAGGTGGCCATCTAAGCTATGCTGCCACGCTAGGTTCGCCCCGAGATACCAATCGTGGAATCCGTGGTACCCTGAAAATGCAACCGTGTCCTTTTTTGAGTATGCACGGGCGATCCGCACCGCTATTGCCATCGCTTCGCCACCGGTTCGGGCGTATCTCACCATGTCTGCCCACGGGTTTAACTCTAAGAGGAGCTCTGCAAGTTCGACCTCCTCGGGGCAATTGAGGGTGGTCATGGACCCGTTATTGATGCTTTCTATCACTGCAGCGTTAACATCCTCGTCAGCATACCCTAGGATGCACGTGCCAACTCCCATCAAAGACATATCGGTCAGCGCGTTGCCGTCTAAATCCCACACTGTTACCCCCTTAGCCCGCTCATAGAATGAGGGCCATTGCTCGGGTAAGAATTGCTCGCTTCGCTTTGACAGCAATTGTGATCCGCCTGGGATTATGCTTTTGGCTTTGTTCCAAAGCTCGATGCCATTCGTGGTCCGCATTGCTCTCTAGAAACTAACTCGTTCACCACATTAAGTTTTTTGCTTGTGAGGCCGCCTTGATAGGGCTACAGATATCCTGTTTCTCGTCTAAACGGGGTTCAGAACGCATCGTTTTTCATTGCTTAGTTTTACCGCTATCTTGGCTGCAAAAAAAAGTCGACGTTGACGCGCTTCTATACTTCGTTCTGAGCGTACTAGCGAAGGAGACTTTTTGCCTAAATGCTGAGGATTAAACGCATAAAGCACATCCAAATTCAAATGGTGAGCGAAATACGCGACCTCTGATTGGGGGTAGCGGATGTAATATTTCGTGCTAGCACCAAACAGCGTGTAGGATTAGACTGAGTTTGTCTCCACACGTTTTGTCTAGTCTTCAAGCTGATCTGTTCTTTATTGATAGTTACTGTCTGTTATAGTTTAGAGAAGTCAAACTGATATTATGCTAGGTAAATTGCTTTATTTTCAATAGATCTGGTCTTTTTTCCAAAAACTCGACAACTTCATCCAAAGAAAATTGGTCTCGGCCGAATGCCTCATAGATTTTACTTATAAACTGATAGTCTTCAAAACTATCAAGAGTAAGCCGATAAGCTGGATACTTCTTGGGTGCATAGACATTCTTGATCTTGAACCGTTTATTGTTCCGTAAGTAGGTTGTTACGTGTTCTCTTTCGAATGGCAGTTTAGCTGATCTCCAGACTTGCTCGAGTGCATTAAAGGAGAAAACCTCGACGTCCAAGCCGTCAGGATAGGTATATTTCAGGACGTTTGTCACATAGTCGCAATCGCTTCTTAGATACTCGCCAATCACTTCATCGACAACTGATGGGTCATGAAGTGGGCAATCTGCAGTTATTCTTACGATGTCCGATATTTGATATGTCGTGGCACACTGGTAATATCGATCCAAAACATCGCCGTCTGATCCTCGAAAAATCGGGAAACCACTGTTTTTGCAGAAGCAGTCAATAACATCGTCCTCATTTTTGAGAGTTGTTGCAACAATTACCCCTGCTGCCTGACCTGCTTTCGACGCACGATTAACGACATGCCACAAAACAGGCTTATTCAAGAGCGGTTTCATTACTTTGCCTGGTAATCTGATAGAGCCCATTCGCGCTTGAATTATGACCCAGGGTTTTTTTGCCCTCATAGCTGGTCCCAGTTGATCGGTTCATCCTCGCGTACGTCGCGTTTTACCGTCTTCCCGATAATAGAATTGACAAACTTAGGGTCGATCCCTTCCTCAGATCGAACCATTTTTAGCTTTTCGCTCGTTATGATCGTTCCTTTGTGCAAGTTGACGTTTGCTACAACACGTCTGCGGGCGATCTTTTTAGTTGCCTCCTCCTGTTTCGTGAGTCTTTTAACTCCATCCCCTAATGCTTGTTCAATCGACCGAATACTTGCTACCATTTGCTTGAACTCGTGTGGTTCGAGAGACAAGCTGTGGTCAGGTCCCGGAAGAGTCTTATCTAGCGTGAGATGCTTCTCGATGATGTTCGCCCCTACAGCCACTGCAGTCGGGGCCATAAGTGTACCTCTCGTATGATCCGAAAATCCAACTGGGGCATTAAATAGAAGTTTGAGAGTGTCTATCGTTAGTAAGTTGACATCTTCATCTCGCGCAGGGTAATCAGACACACAATGCAATAGCGCTATTTGGTGATTGCTGGTTTTGACAATCTCACTTATGGCCTCTGCAACCTCGCATAATGTTGCCATACCTGTCGATAGCAGAATTGGCTTCTTCTTCGTTGCTACGTGATGCAGGAGAGGGAGATAGGTGATGTCTCCTGATGCGATCTTGTAGAATGGTGATCCGATAACCTTTAAGAGATTTGCGCTGTCTTCCCCAAATACGCTTGCTGAGAAAGTAATATTAAGTTTTTCGGCACATTCCGCCAGTTTTATCCACTCGTTTTCGTTAAGTTCCAAAGATTTGAAAGTGTGATACAACTCACTAGTGCGGCTGCAGAGCTCTTCCGCCTTAAAGATTTGAAACTTAATAGCATCCGCTCGAGCTGAAGCGGCTTGTCTTATGAGCTCTCTCGCCTGCTCAAAATGCCCGTCGTGATTGAGACCCGCCTCTGCAATAATAAAAACTGGCTCGCCATCGCCGACTGCCCGATTTCCGATGCTAATATTCTTTATATAGCCGCGGTGTCCTCGTCTATGCTGCACAGTCATCTGCGATCCTTTCAATTGCTTCGACAACATCCATTACGTCTTGGTCCGTCATTCGCGGATATAACGGAAGCGAGACCTCGCGGCTAAATATCTCTTCTGAGTTTGGAAATTCTCCACCGCTGAAGGCATATCGCGTGCGATAGTACGGGTGCAAATGCAGCGGCTTAAAATGCACGCTCGTCCCTATGTTCTCAGATCTTAACCGTTCAACGAACTCATTTCTGTCCACGGTAAGCAGATCTGGGTTGATCAATATTGGATACAAATGCCAAGCGTGGACAACGTGGCGTTTCGTAGTAGGCGTAACGATTTCAGGGATATCGGCTAAGGCTTTGTTGTACTTTCTCGCGATCTCTGCTCTCCTGTTTTGCATCCTCTCTATTTTTCGTAATTGGTGTATCCCGATCGCTGCTTGCATATCACTCATATTGTACTTGTATCCAGCAAAGAGAATCTCATAAGCCCATGCTCCTTCAGATGAGTATCTTTTCCACGCGTCTTTGCTGATTCCGTGGAGGCTGAGTATGCTGGCTTTTTCTGCTATTTCGTCCTTGTCAGTAGCTAACATGCCCCCCTCACCAGTTGTAATATTCTTGGTCGCATAAAAACTGAAGCAGGTCGAATCACCGATCGTTCCAATTTTTTTCTTCTTATATGACGCTCCCAGCGCATGAGCTGCATCTTCTATCACAACAAGATCATGGTCTTCAGCAATTTCTTTGATTTCATCCATTTCACAGGGGTGGCCGGCGTAGTGAACGGGGATAATTGCCCTTGTTCTCTCACTAATCTTTTCGACTATTTGCACAGGGTCAATATTAAACGTCTCTCGTTCTATATCAGCAAATTTGGGGGTTGCACCTCGATGGATTATCACCTCGGCTGTTGCAGCAAAAGTGAACGGTGAAGTAATCACTTCATCCTTGTGGCTAATTCCGCACGCTGCGAGGGATAAATGGAGCGCTGCCGTGCATGAATTGACCGCAACCGCGTGCCGGCAGCCCAAATATTTTTTAAACCTCTCCTCAAAGTCTTTTGTTTTGGGTCCCGTGGTGACCCAGTCTGACTTTAACGTATCCACTACTTCTGCGATTTCTTCTTCTTCGATAATGTGTCGAAAAGGTGGGAGATAGTGCTCTCTTCGCATTTTTTGGGCTCTATAGCTTTACGGCCTTTACATGTCACGAAACTGCTTTATGCTTCTTGTGTCTTCAAGATATTTGTGTGGCGTCGCAACGTTTAGCTTTTGCCGAACGGCTATTGCGCAGAATTATTCTTAACTCTGTTGGCTCCTCGCGGCCTTGGATAGTTGCTGCCCTCTGGTTGAGGCCAAAAATAGACAAAAAAACGCTTCCTTTGCTAAACACGACCCGAAAGCTCAGCAAGCAGTAGCAATCAAGTTTTGCGCCGCATTCTCCGCTCGTGCAGCCTAGCTTTGTGCTTGCAAAAAAAACATCTAAGGCCTGTGTTGTGCGTTGTTAATATTAGAGCAATTCAATGCCTTTTCTGGAAACAGAATTTAAATGTCACCGAGTCACGTGGCCTCATGAGTCGCACCAACAAAGCTTCTACCATACATTTGCTGTCTTTCTACGATCACTCGTGAGGTCGGCGATTTCGTTCGAGATGGTTCGGATTTCCTGACTGGCTTTTCTAGAATGTGCGAGTCATAGATTCTCCGTTGCCTTTCAGTTTCAGACGTTTAACGCGCTGTAGTAAGCGTCAGCAGTTTTCTGAGCAACCTTCTCCCAAGTGAAATTGTTTTCTATATGTTTACTCAACGCGCTAGTTTTTGAGCTATTATATGCCAAGATAAGGGCTTTTTTAATGTCGTCCACACTTCTAGGGTTGACGTACCACGCAAAGTCTCCAAAATACTCTCGCGTCCCCCCTATTGCTGTTATGACAACGTTTGCCCCAGCAAGCCCGCCTTCTAAGGCGGCCAACCCAGGGGTTTCGTAGTAACTCGGTAAGGCAACAACTTTCGCAGCTTTGTACGCAGACATCAGTAGATCTGAGTGAGGCATAGGTGGGATAAAGAGCACATTTTCGTTAGCTTCCCCCTTGCACGACTCTACATATTGCTGAGACTCTGCACCGCCAATGATCACAAGCCGGGCCTTCAACCCGCTACGCACAAATGCTCGTATAAGCCCTATCACGTTCTTACGAGCCTCGACCCTTCCAACGTAAAGAATGAAATCTCTCACGTTATACTGCATTTCAAAGAGTTTCTCGTTACCGTCCTTGAACTGCAGGTCGGCCCCGTTCGGAACGATCACGGATTTGTCTAAAGGAATCTCAAAAAACGTGTCCGATAGGAGTTTAAGCTCTTCCACAGTGTTCGGCAACACAAGATCAGACGTTCTTAAGAGCTCTTCAACGTGGCTTAGAGGGTCCAAGTATTGTAGGTAATTCCGTGTAAATCGAAAACGCGTAAAA
>Ga0326728_10006308_pt1 | contig 32062 bp, 30 predicted proteins | sample MB3enrmetagenome_FD_207602 | JGI IMG/M metagenome (GOLD analysis project Ga0326728, IMG submission 207602) | Lab enriched peat soil microbial communities from McLean, Ithaca, NY, United States - MB31MN | ecosystem: Environmental > Terrestrial > Soil > Wetlands > Peat | place: USA: New York... | reverse complement strand
GCAAGCTCGCGCTCCTGCACCCATGCATAGTATCCCGGGTGCAGAACAACCGATGCCCCGATCTCTGCGGCGGTCACAAAGCAGTCGGTCATCACCTTCACGCTCGCCGCCCGGATCGCCTCGAATGGCGATGCGATATTCATTCCGTGGTAGGGGGCGTGGAGGATGAACTTTCCGGAATAATTCGTAAAAAGTGCGACATCGTTGATGAAGTGCGGGCCTTCGTCCACCACTTCAATCAGGCTGGTGATGGCAGAGAGCCTGTCCAGTGCCTCCTCCAGTGGCCTGTCCAGAAGGCAATATGTCGAGATGCCGGCCATCACCAGCGGTTGCATACGGGACGATATAAATTGTTGGAAAGAGGCCTTCCGATCGGAGGTGAGGGCTTGCGGGACGGCTATGGTACGGCCTCCGTGAGCTGGACACAGGAAAAGAACAGGTGCCCAGGGCACAAAGATTTATTCATCGGACCGGGAGGGATCTGATGGTATGTGCACGAGTCCTCCCTGCCCGAACAGCTGCCGAGCTGTGACTGGCGTGGACAGAAAAAAACGGCAGCACATGTTCCGGGCGTACGTGAAAAGATACGATGAGAAGAGGAAGCAGCATGCGGTGCCGGTCGGCTGGTGGTGCCCGGGCTGCCATGTCTTTGTCGATGATCTCCGGTGATCCTCTCACTGCTCATCAGATCCAACGGAAAAAATTCTCAGCCGTCCGTATTCGTAACCGTCACCGGGTCGATCGTGGCATCGATGATGAGGTTGAACGGGACCGTATCGAGCCAACCCGCCTTCTCGAACATGCTCATGAAGCAGACTCCGATCACCTTCACGCCGGAGTGCTTTGCGATAATGGCTCTTACCTGCTCCTTGGTGACCGGTACGCCCGGCATCGCAAGCCCTCCCATAAAAACCACCACGCGGGGCGAGACGGCGGCCGGCTCACCGGACGCCTGCATCCCGACATTGGGAACATCATTTACCATCCGGGCCTTGGTCTCGTCTAGAAGCGGCACGAAGACCTGCCGGATTTTAAGCCCGCGGACCGCGAATGCCAGCAGCTCCACGAAAGGAGTGCAGGTGCCCGCACACCCGAAATAGGCAATCTGGTCGCCCTCCCGGATTCCGATGGACTGGAGATACTCCTTGAACGGGCGGAGGATGCCCGGGACGCTCGTAAACACCTGTTTTGTTTTCATGGTTATACCACACATGCATGGGAAGTGACATAAGAATTGCGGAAAGAAAAAGGGGATTGCGTCCGGAAGATTTCGTCCCGGCAAAGATCAACGGAAGCGGTCATCAGACCGGGCCGTTCCGATATTTTCCGAGACTGCATCGAGCCAGCCGGCCTTTGCATCAGCGTAAGAGTCAAATGCAGGGACGTACGGCTTGATATCCAGCACCGGGGTGCCGTCAAGGATATCCACGTCTTCGATGCTTATGGTACTTCCGTTTATCCCAACGAGACGGACAATCGAAAGACCGATCGCATTTGGACGTTTCGGTGCCCGCGTCGCAAATACACCGCGCGGCGTGAGATCAAGGAAGGGCGTGATCTCAAGCGCATAGCCGTGGCACCGGTGGAATGCATAGAGGAGAATAATCCGGGAAAAACCGTCCAGATCCTTGAGCCCGGCGCAAAACCGGGGATAAATCTCGACAGAACCCAGGACGCCCCGGGCGCCACCCGGCTGGATGGGCATACCGGCAATATCGGTAAAGGGTGAGTGGACAAACCCGATGGGCAGGTAGGTGAACGAGGCTGGATCTGCTGGCGAGTGCTGCATGAACAGAGTTCATCCCGGTTGGCAAAAAAGGTGTACTCCGGTTACAAACCGTGATAAAAAGTTCCCCGTGAGCGAAAACGACCAAAGGCCGTCAGCCGGGAATTGCTGATATGGAAAAAGCCGCTGCCTGTATTTTCAGGTTCTTCTGGTAATCTTCAACAACTGACCGGAACTGCTGGGAGAGGCCCCAGATGGCACGGTTTACCTCTTGGATTGCGCCCTTCTTCCCGCCGGCAATCGCGGCCTGAAGATCGGGGAACTTTGCATCAATATCGGTCGAGATCTGCTGTGCCTGTGTGGTGTCCTCGCCTCCGGCGCCCAGTCGTGCAAGCAGGATTTGCCTCTCCAGAGAGGAAGAATTGAAGACGATTACACGTGCGCTCTCCTGCGCAAGCCAGAGCCGGTCTGGAACTGCCGTGAGTGAATCGTCAAACGCGGAAACCGACCGGTCGATGCTCGTTTTCAGCCCCTCCGGTCTCCCTTTGAATGTGTTCATCTTCGCAATCGTCTCGTCCGAGAATTTCCGGCTCAGGTCTTTCAGGGTGATCCGCGCGACCTCGATCTCGGAGTTGGTGAACATCAGCGGAACTGACGAGACCGTGGCCATGTAGTTCTGCTCGATCATCCTGAGGCCTACCGATCCCGTACCGTTGCTGATGGTGTCAATATACCGGATCACGCCGTCCATGCGGGCCTGCTGGGCCTCACCGACATATGCTGTGTGGCTCTTGAGCAACGTGAGCTGCAGAGGATCATCTTTCACTGAGTAATCGGAGGAGTTCGGCATGGGGATATCCGCTGCAGCGCAGGTCGCGGAAAAAAATGCAGCGAGGCAGCTGATACACATAAAGAAAATAATTCCTGCCCGCGCCCAAGACATTTTTCCCATCCTCAAAAGCTCCCGGCCTGGAGGCCCTGATCCAGAACCCCGCATCTTCCGCCCTCATGGCTGCCTGACACGATACCTTGGATCACCGGTACCTGTGGCCCGATATCCTCAACCGGCAGGTACGGGACAGACGCCGGATATACTTGTGTCCCGCATCCATAAATTCTTTCAGGCCTTCTCCTCTCCTGAAACCATAAAGATCCGCCATATCTTCGGCCGGTAGGGCTCGACCAATCCTCGACATTTTTTCAAGCTACGCGGATTTTTTTACGGTGCAACATCGCGCCGGGAAGTTCTTTAGGAGAGCAGGACGAAGATCTACACGGTAAGCGCATGGGGAACAGGGAGTTTTTCCGCAAGGAGGATCTCGTCATCATCAACGGGAACGTCCTCACCACCCGCCATCTCCGAAAGGGAGAGGTTGACCTCGTGATCACATCGCCGCCCTATAATGTGGGTATCAAGTACAATTCCCATGACGATCAGATAACGTATGATGAGTATCTCGACTTCTCGAGGCGCTGGTTGAAACGCTGCCACTACTGGCTCAGGGATGATGGACGTTTCTGCCTGAATATTCCTCTCGATAAGAACAAAAACGGGCAGCAGAGTGTTGGCGCTGACCTCACTAGCCTTGCAAAACTGTGCGGATTCTCCTATCACTCCACCATCGTCTGGAACGAGGGGACAATCTCGCGCCGGACTGCGTGGGGTTCGTGGGCGAGTGCGTCCGCACCATTTGTCATCGCACCGGTCGAACTGATCGTAGTTCTGTATAAAAAATCGTGGAAAAAGACCAGCGGTTCGCGGCAATCAGACATCTCGAAAGAGGATTTCATGGAGTGGACAAACGGGCTATGGACATTTTCCGGTGAACGCCGGTCCCGTACCGGACATCCCGCCCCCTTCCCGGTGACGCTTCCGCTCCGGTGCATGAAACTCTTCTCGTTTGTCGGGGACACAGTCCTTGACCCGTTCATGGGCAGTGGGAGTACGCTCGTTGCCGCGTTGCAGTGCGGGCGGCGCGGTATCGGGATCGAGATCGATCGCCGCTACTGCGAGCGTGCGGTGCAGAGGATCATGGCTGACGGCCAGCGGAAATAATTGGCCATTGTAGTTTACCCGGTTAAATTTCGGACCGGTTGCACCTGGATAAAGCACGTATCTTGAACCGGTAACGGGCGAAATTTCAAATAATGCGAGAAGAGATTATCCACGTACCATTATTATGGACACTACCACGGAAGTTTATATCGTTGATGCGGCGGACCGGCAAAAAGCTGTCCGGAAAATATTCCGTGAGTGTATTTCATCGAAATTCCGTGACGCAACCGTCGCCCTCAAGGCCAACTACAACAGTGCCGATCCCTTCCCGGCATCCACGCATATCGATACGCTACGCGCCCTCGTCATGGTAGCACTCCGGGAAAAATGTACCCGTCTGACCGTTGCCGAACGGAGTGGTATGGGGGCGACCCGGGAAGTGCTGAAAAACCGCGGCGTCTTTGATCTTGGGGGAGAACTTGGATTTGAGATTGTCACACTCGATGCACTGGACAGGAACGGATGGGATATCATCAATGAACCCAGTCTTCACTGGCGGCGGGGATTTGCTATTGCAAAACTGTTTATCGAGGCAGACCGTGTGATCCAGACCTGCTGCCTCAAAACCCACCGGTTTGGGGGGCATATCACCGGCGCACTGAAAAATTCTGTCGGCCTGATCGCCCGCCGTCTTCCCGGCGACCCGTACGATTACATGGCAGAACTCCACCAGTCGCCGCACCAGCGTGCCATGATCGCGGAGATCAACAAATTTTACCGGACCGACCTGATCGTGATGGATGCAGCGGAAGGTTTCCTCACCGGTGGGCCGGATAAGGGTAAACTGATCACCCCCGGGGTTATCCTTGCCGGCAGGGATCGGGTCGCGATCGATGCCGCAGCGGTTGCTCTCCTCCGGTCATACGGTTCAACACCGGAAATCATGCAGGGACCAATCTTTTCCATGGACCAGATCTCCCGCGCGGCCGAGCTCGGGGTCGGCGTCAAATCCACATCTGCAATACGGCTCGTGCCGCTCGACGAACACAGTGTCGATGTGGCCGCATGGATCCAGAAACGGTTTGCTCTCGAAGGGTAACCGGAATATTCTGTTTTAGCCTTTTTCCGCAGCATCGTTTATATTACCAACAGTATTACCAACAGGAAAGGCTGTATATCCCCGGCGCACACCTGTATAACCATGCAATACACAATCGTCCTCGAACCCGACGAGAGGGGCTATACGGCCCGGTGCGTCGAGATCCCGGGGGCAGTATGCAGAGGTGCGAACAAAGGTGAAGCACTCGCCCAACTCAGGGATGAGATCGGGCAGGTGCAGCAGATCCAGTATGAGGAACTGCAACGAACGATCCAGTCCCTCACCTCAGAGATCATCAGGATCGAAGTGGCGGACGCAGCGTAGCATTTGTTCGCAACGGGGGCACGACCCTCGGTAAATCTTCCTCTTTTTTTCTGCACTGATTCCTCCCCAGCCGGCCATCAGGCCTCACTCTTTTACGATGAACAGGAAACGTGCAGAATCTTCGCCCATCGCGAGGTCAATCACGTCACCGTTCTTCAGTATTGTCTTGTGCATCGGTGCAATTGCCTCGGCATTCACGTAGGTCCCCCCGGAACTGCCCCGATCCTCGATCTGCCAGTCACCAGCGGCCCGGGAGACGATGGCATGGGGCTTTATGATCCTCGTCACCGCAGCGTATTCTTCCGGCAGCACGATATCCCCTTCGCCAGTCCTTGAAGGGGAATCGGGGTTTCCCCTCCCGATGAGAATATGGTCTTTTTTGAGAAGGAATGTGCGCCCTGCCCCGGAACCTTCCACGAGATGGAGGGCAGGAAGATCCGTACCGGATTCTTTCAGAACCGCCGCCCGCACAGATTCCAGTGTCTGCTGGATTTCGCCGTACCCGATCGGGATGTTGACCCGCGAGAAGACGCCGAGATTCTTCACCAGCATCTCAAGGCCACCTTCCACAAGGGAGAACTTCCAGACCGGATGGATGCCTTTTATTGTCTCCCTGCCGAACCCGGCCTCCTTTTTCACGAGCCCGATATGGACAAGCTGGTCGAGATGTTTTTTGGTATTCGCGTAGCTGGTATCGATACGTGAGGCGATCTCACGGATCTCCTTTGGCTCCCGTTCGATCACCTTCAGGATCTTCAGGCGTACCGGGTTGGAGAGTACCTCAAGGTACTCGGAGAGTTCCCGTAAAAAGGCCGGATCTGTTGAGATCGTAACCGTTTCCTTCTCGGCCATTGCACCAGTCACCCGGGTTTTTGCGCACTATACTGCTCGCGTATGCTGTATCATAATGTCACTGTACCTGATATTTATAGTGGGTATTTTTTGTCAGCCGCCACCGGCGGCCGTTATCAAAAGAGAAAAGACTATGGCTTCCTTTCGTCCGGTATACCAGCCGGTCTTCACCTGGTATTTGTCCCTCTAATAAGCCTCATCCTCATCACCATTATCCAGGACGGATGGTTGCTTTTCCCTTTGTCTCATGCCACGGGGACTTCCGCAGGATTGATGACTCCACAGCGCCTTTTCTCTTGCAATGACAGGCGGCCGGCTCCCTGGACGGGGGGGCACGTACCCCTGCACGGGTGATCCATGGAACCCCTGCATACTCTTGGGATCGATGAGGTGCTCGCACGGCTCAATACTTCGCCGGGCGGCCTCAGTGATGATGAGGCCGGACGGAGACTGGCGCAGTTCGGGCCAAACGAAGTCTCCCGGAAGCGGCCCAGTACCGTCATCCAGTTCCTTGCACACTTCAAAAACCCGCTGGTGATCATCCTTCTGATCGCTGCGGCGATCTCGGTCTTCGTGGGCGAGATAACATCCGCGGCCATCATCATCTTCATCATCCTTGCAAGCGTCTGCCTGGACTTTTATCAGGAATACCGGGCAGGAAATGCGGTCGAGCTCCTGAAGCAGAAGATCACGACGACCTCAACGGTGGTCCGGGGCGGTGCAAAAAAGGAACTCCCGATCAGCCGGCTCGTGCCCGGCGACATTATCCTCCTCTCGGCCGGTGATATCGTCCCGGCTGACGCCCGGATCCTCTCGTCCCGCGATTTCTTCGTGAACCAGTCGGCGCTGACCGGCGAACCGTACCCGGTCGAGAAGACCAACGCCCCGCCAAAACCAACGGACCAGCCGGCCGAGCGGGATAATACCATCTTCCAGGGCACGTCGGTCGTCAGCGGGTCCGCAACAGCAGTCGTCACGAAGACCGGGACAACCACCGAGTTCGGCCGGATTGCCCAGACTCTCGTGCAGCGCCCGCCGGAGACCGAGTTCGAGCGTGGGCTCAATGCGTTCGGCCTTTTAATGATGCGACTGGTTTTCTTCCTCGTCATCTTCGTCTTTTTTGTGAACGCACTTCTCAAGCACGACATCCTTGAATCGCTCCTCTTCGCAGTCGCGCTCGCGGTGGGAATGACACCGGAACTCCTCCCCATGATCCTCACGATCAACCTCTCGAAGGGCGCGATCTCGATGTCGGAGAAGGGAGCGATCGTCAAGCACCTTGCATCGATCCAGAACTTCGGGAGCATGGACATCCTCTGTACCGACAAGACCGGTACCCTGACCGAGAACCGGATCTCGCTCGTGCAGTACATCGACCCCCACGGGAACGAGAGCGACCGGGTGCTCCTCTACTCGTTTCTGAACAGTTATCACCAGACCGGCCTCAAGAGTCCGCTGGACACGGCGATTTTGAGCTTCCGCGATCTCGACATCAGCGGCTACCAGAAGGTCGACGAAATCCCCTTCGATTTCATCAGGAAGCGGGTCTCGATTGTCGTTCGCACCGGTACGGACCAGGTCCTTATCGCAAAGGGCGCTCCCGAGGAGATCCTCAAGGTCTGCAGCTCCTGTGAAGAGGGGGGCCGGCTCGTGCCGCTCGGCGGGGAACTGGAGCAGGATATCCTCGGCCACTACACGGCGCTGAGCAGTCAGGGATTCAGGACGCTCGGGGTCGCGTACCGGCCCGTGGAGGCCGGCCGGGCGCAGTACACGATCGGCGATGAGTCGGAGATGACATTTTTGGGGTTTGTCGCCTTCATCGACCCGCCCAAGGCAACCGCCGGCGAATCCCTCCGGCTCCTGCACGAGGCCGGGATCGAAGTCAAGATCCTCTCCGGCGACAACGAGCTGGTCACAAAGAAGACCTGCGAGTCGCTGGGGTACGAGGTGAAAGGCGTGCTGACCGGCCCGGAAATCGCCCTGATGGACGACGAGGCCCTCGCCCGGGTCGTGGAGAAGAACAATATCTTCACCCGGGTGACGCCTATCCAGAAGGACCGGATCCTCCTTGCGCTCAAGAAAAACGGCCATGTGGTCGGGTTCCTCGGCGACGGGATCAACGACGCTCCGTCGATCCGCACTGCCGATGTCGGAATCTCTGTCGACAATGCCGTGGACATCGCAAAAGAGTCCGCGGACATCATCCTGCTCAGGAATGATCTTCGCGTCCTCCTTGACGGTGTCCGCGAGGGGAGGAAGACGTTCGGCAACACCCTCAAGTACATCATGATGGGCACGAGTTCGAACTTCGGCAACATGTTCTCCGTCGCCGGCGCCTCGCTCATCCTCCCATTCCTCCCTATGCTCCCGATCCAGATCCTGCTCAACAACCTCCTCTACGATTTTTCTCAGACCACGATCCCGACCGATGCGGTGGACGATGAGTATACCCAGCGCCCCAAGCGGCTCTCTATCGATTTCATCCGCAGGTTCATCGTGATCTTTGGGCCCATCAGCTCGATCTTCGATTACATCACGTTCTTTATCCTGCTTGTCGTCTTCAATGCGACCGGGGCCCTCTTCCAGACCGCATGGTTTATCGAGTCGATCTGCACGCAGGTGGCGGTCGTCTTCGTGATCCGGACCCGGAAGGTCCCCTTCACGAAAAGCCGGCCGAGCGGGTACCTCATCGCCGGCACGGCTCTCGTCATCGCTATCTCCTGCATCCTCCCGTTTACCGTTGCCGGCAGCCTCTTCGGGTTTGTTCCCCCGCCGCTCTCCTTCTTTGGCGTCCTCTTCGTGCTGGTCGTGGTATACCTGCTGCTCGTCGAGCTGGTGAAGGGCTGGTTCTACCGGCACTATTCCGCCCTGATCGACACCGCGCCACAGAACCAGAAAAACCCCTGAACCAGTATCGCCGGAGTCCGGCACCCTCCGGCATGATCCGGGCCGGACCGTCCATGCAATGATTTTTCGCTGCGGGTCGCCAATACCGGAGAGGGATAGGCCGGTACCAGGAAAAGGGGTGCCGGGGGATGTCATGCAGTACCATTTCGCCGACCGGATCGCCCGTGTGCCGCCATCGTTTCTCGGGGAGCTCTTCCGGGTCTCAGCCAATCCCGTCATCATCTCCTTTGCCGGGGGGCTTCCGTCATCCGCACTGATCGATGTGGAGGGGATGGCGGCCGCAACCCGGCAGGTCATGGAGGAGGAGGGGCGTACCGCCCTCCAGTACTCGACGACCGACGGCTTCCTCCCGCTCCGGGAGTATATTGCAGCGCGGTACCGGAAACGGCTCGGGATCCCGGCAACCGCCGGTGAGATCCAGATCGTTAACGGTTCCCAGCAGTCCCTCGATCTCTTTGCAAAGATCTTTCTCAACGCCGGTGATCATATCGGGATGGAACGGCCGGGATACCTTGGGGCAATAGAGGCCTTCTCACTTTATGAACCGGAATTCCATGCCATTCCGCTTGATGAGGGGGGTCCGGATATGGCCGCATTCGGGCAGATGGTCAGGACCGCCCCGGTAAAATTCTTTTATGGTATCCCGAACTCACAGAATCCCTCGGGCTGCACGTACGCACCGGACCGGCGCAAAGAGATCGCCGAAGTCCTTGCTGAAACCGGAACGCTCTTCTATGAAGATGATGCATTCGGGGAGCTGTTCTTTGACGGCAAACCGAGGATTCCGGTCAAGCGGTACCTGCCGGAGCAGGCAGTGATGTCGGGCTCCTTTTCCAAAATCATCGCCCCGGGCATGCGTATCGGCTGGCTGTACGCACCGGAGGAGATCCTCGATACATTCAATATCGCAAAACAGGCGGCAGACCTGCATTCCAATTTCCTCTCCCAGAAGATCCTCCACCGCTATCTCATGACGCAGGATCTCGATGCCCATATCCGGAACATTGTCTCTGTATATCGGAGGCAATGCCGGCTGATGTGCGACCTGCTCGATGACCTGCTGCCGGAGCTCCGGCACACGTGCCCGCAGGGCGGTATGTTTATGACCGCGACGCTCCCCCCCGGGATCTCCTCGATGGAGGTCTTCTCCAGGGGAATCGAACAGAACGTCGCGGTGCTTCCCGGCACACCGTTCTATATCGACGGCGGCGGCTCGGACATCATACGGCTCAATTTTTCAAACGCAGATGAGGAAAAAATTAAGGAGGGTATGGGGCGGCTTGCGAAGGTGGTCCATGGCCTGGCCTCGCCATGATCCTGTGGTTCAGGTACTGCCAGAAAATAGGCTTTTTTCATTTTTCGGGAGTGTAGTGCAGCTGGGAAATCGATCGGCCCTCCAATTAGTGCTATTTGATGACATTTTCGGGCATGGATCAGCCTCCGATAATCAGACGGGGGGGATATACGGGCAGATTGAGAAACATTATTGTCACTTTTTCGCGAATTATTGTCATTTTGGCCTCCGGCAGGGGCAATCGGAGCCCAAATTGAGGAGATCTGGGCAGTACTCGGATATGGGCTAAAATACCCTCAAAAAAGGGAGATTTTGAGGTTTTTGGGATGGTTGTCGGATTGCTCCCTCCTGAGTTTCCTGTCCTGTTTTCCGGTTTTTAATCCTGACCCGTTGACACCTCCGCTATTTCATGTTCCGTCCCTCCGTCTTCTGTGACAGATTGTTTCTTTAGCGCAGCAACCGGCAGGCCATCCATACCGATCTCTTCGATACCGGTTTCCATGATGGAGAAGAACCTCCAGCCTCCGCGCCGGGAATAAATCCAGAGCTCGCGGCCAATATTTTCTGACGCGGGGATTGATCGGAGACGTTCGATCGGTTCATGAAACTCTGTCAGGATCTCGGCAAGAGATCCATGAAGCCGGCTCGCGAACCGGACCCGGACGAAGGTGATGGATGAAGGAGTCTGTATCAGGAAATTTGCCGGGGTTGCCGGATCCGGAAGAAATTCCATGACCATCCCTCTCATCTTTCCCATCAGGACCGCACCATCCAGTCCCGTCTTCGGCGGCCGCCCTTTCGTCATCGCTGCTCACATCCCGCACGGTCCGGAGATGAGCATGTCTCTGCGGGTGTGCCGCGTGGCATTCAGCAACGCCCCGCGTATTTTTGTCTCGGCCGTATTTGCGCGCAGGAGAACATATGTTCAACGAAATTTCTTGGCAATCGTTTATCCCGCTCACCCCGCCGGTCCCAGACAGTGAAATGATTGCTCTGTTTTTTCTTGGTCTTTGTTGGTCGAATGTGATTCTCAGGAATTTTTTCGAAATCCAAGTCCTTCGCAATTTCTGAACTCTTGCTTTTGTTACCAGTCATGATATCACGTTTTTCGTTTTTCTGATTGTTCTGATGATTACCCTGCTCCGCAGGTTTTCGTCCTGCCACTAACGAACAAGAGCTCACGCTCGCTTGTTATGTTTTTCACGCCGGTGATGGGTGAAGAGAAACGATCTGATCAACGATCAACGGCAAATCATTCGACCCGGGCCTGCGGTAAAAAATCGGCGGCCCGGGCCTATGCAGGTATTTTCCTGATACCGTTGACGGCTGGAGTAAAATGATGCTGGAGAGAAAGAACGGGAATGATATGAGCGTAACCAGCTGACCGGAACTTTCCTGCGGTCCGCGAGAAGAAAAAATGGTGCATGCTGGCTATTTCTCCAATACTAACCTTTTAATTATTGTAATTAGGTTTCCGGGTTACATCAACTTTCTTTTTTGATTTCAGGCTCATATGGGACAGGTAGATAAGCTCAGGAATCCATGGAAGGTACTGATCCGGCAACGCGAAAGTTCTCAAAACAGCAGGAGTCCGGGTAACGCAACCATATCAAAAAAATAACCGCATTTTTTTATTAAGGGAAAGATAACACGGACTTGCTCCTGCACTGGAAGTTTTTCCGGGATATTAAGAAGAATTTCAAAGAGGACGCGAAAGAACCGAACGATTGTTTAACATGTTTATTATTAACACAGATGTCCCCAATATATTCAAAGAACCGGAAAAGAACGAGGTTTAATTTTGCAGAGTTATGACGTCGGGGCATCCTGGTGGAGATCGTTTTATAGGCCTCACCCTGTTGTGTTCATACTCCTGATTCTTGCCGGTCTGGATCTCGAATACGTAATTCATTATCATTTGGGTATCGCCATCGTCTACACGCAATTTTATTACCTTATCATTGTTGTTGCCGGACTCTGGTACGGGAGAAAAGCAATCTGGATTGCGCTGCTCTTCGGCGGTCTGCATGTAATAGACGCCTATATTCTCACCAGTGTCATCTCTCCGGATGCAGTTATGAGGGGCCTCATGATGCTCATCGTGGCATTCGTCATAGGTACGATCGTGGATCAGATGCACTGTTATTATGACCGTGCCACTGAACAGAACCGCGTGCTAGCCGATGCGAATGAGAAGATGCACTCTCTCAATACCCAGCTGGCAGAGTCCCAAGAGGCTTTCCAGATTGCCAATAAAAAATTAAATCTCCTCACCAGCGTTACCCGTCACGATATCAATAACCAGCTGTCGGTGCTGCAGGGATACCTCATCCTTCTGGAAAAGACGCAACATGATCCCTCGCTGAATGAGTATTTCCAGAAGGCCACAACTGCAGCACAACGAATCTCAACTATGGTCCAGTTCACTAAAGAATATGAGAACATCGGGGTCAATGCTCCTGCCTGGCACAACTGCCGCAACCTTGTAGACACTGCAGCAAAACAAGTCCCACTGGGAAATATCATAGTGAAAAATGATTTCCCAGCCGGTGCAGAGGCGTTTGCCGACCCGCTGATTGTCAAAGTGTTTTACAATCTGATAGACAATGCGGTGCGGTATGGTGAAAAGATCACGACCATTCGGTTTTCTCTTGAGGAAAGCAATGGCGCTCATGTTGTTGTGTGTGAAGACGATGGTGAGGGTATCCCGGCAGATGAGAAAGAGAGGATCTTCGAGCGTGGCTTTGGGAAGAATACCGGGCTTGGTCTATTCCTCGCCCGGGAGATCCTTGCTATCACGGGAATGACCATTCGGGAAATTGGTGAGCCTTGCAAAGGAGCACGGTTCGAGATCACAGTGCCGCATGGCTCATTCCGTATCTTGACATAGCGCCGCACAATGCGTTTCTGTTAGCGGTTCTCTTTATCCTTGCATTCAATCCGGTAGGATTAATTTGCATCGTTGTCTGGTAAGATCATTCCACACTTTTCGCAATACTGCCACTTGATCGCTTTCCATGCCTGCTTGCCATCCTTCGTGATCTTGACATGTGCGCGATGCATGGCGCCATGACCATTAGGACATTGCTTGGAAGCGCGCTTCATGGGATAGTATACTATTCCGGATTTTAAAAAGGTAATCAGAGCGATATCCTTTGAGATTTCAGAGGGTGAGAAAGAGCCATATGAACATTAAAGGCAAACTACCCTACCGACTTGGGGATCCGGCAGCATCATCCCGCATGAGTGCCAGATTCTAACGATACCCTCATCTTCTCAATAACAAAAGTGAAATGCATGGGTAGCATTACCTTCCGATCGGCCGCGTTGGCGACGGCTTGCATCCTGGTACCGCTCGTCTTGGGGGCTTCCGTCGGCATTCTCACAATGGCCGGTGTCAATGGCTGGTATACAAAGCTCAACAAACCTTGGTTCACGCCACCGGATTACGTGTTCGGCCCGGTCTGGACCGCCCTCTACATACTAATGGGGATTTCCCTGTACCTTGTCATTACTCGGGGATGGGAGAACAAACCCGTGAAGACCGGAATTGGTCTATTTGCCACCCAATTGGGGATAAACCTGCTGTGGTCTGTCCTCTTCTTCGGGATGCATTCACCCTTGGCCGGTCTCGCGTGTATCCTCGTGTTACTTGCTCTCATTGTTGCGACAATGGTCACCTTCAGCAAGCTGTCAAAACCTGCTGCCCTGCTTCTCGTTCCTTACCTTGGGTGGGTCTGCATCGCCACTGCACTGAACGCCGGGATCGTTCTCATGAACGGGACACCCGTCGTTGTTCACTAAATCGGTGAATAACCAGTACTCCGCGTGAGGTTATTCGGGCGATTACACGGGTATGCTTGTTGTATTCAGCCAAAAGGGCTCTATATAAACCATCTATCAGAAAAAATATTACCTGATCAACAGAAAAAGCGACGCCCCGGTTTCTTCTTATCTTTTTCTACTATCAAACCAGTCCCAGAATGTTCAGCCCATCACGACACCTCCAGCATCCGCTGCCGGTATACTTTCACACCCCCGCCCCCCCTACAACCGACCCCGAATGCTCGCCATGCGTTTCTGTAAGCGGTTAGTACGGGGTTATGGGTTGTATTTGATGCAGGATACTGCTGCGCAGGACCATCGTCGTTTCCGTTTACCTATGATCGATCTAGGGAGAAAAATAATAACCAGCCAGCCAGATTCTCTCTCATAACCTAAGAGGGGGGAAGATAAGAATGGATCAGGCCGTATTACCGGTGTACTATCCCGTCAAACTAGATCGGGAGTACCTTGCTGGGAAGGCCCTTGACCAGTTCGGGAAGAGACACCCGAGCATCTGGCGTAACTCCAGCGGAATACAGAAGATGCGGATATTGGAAGAGTTCAGGGATATTATCAACAGTCTTGGGGAATCGATTGCCATCGGTAACTCAGCTATATTTATAGATCACGTCTGCTGGGCTAGGGTGCATCTTACCTCCCTGCATTTCCCGAAAAAACATGTATCTCAAGTTCTTGATGCGTTAGGTGAAGTCCTCAAAAAGGAATTGCCTCCCGATTTTCGCAAACAGGCTGCGGCATTTATTACCGAAAGTATTGTCGCCCTCAAAAATACCCCACTGGAGATCCCCCCCTATATCACCGCAGATAACCTTCTCGCTGCGGTTGCAAAGTCGTTCCTCGACTCCGTCATCTCTGCGGATCTGGAGCAAGCAGGGAGGATAATTGAGGATGAAGTCAGTTCCGGCACATCAGTCAAGGATATCTATCTCCACATCTTCCAGCCGGTGCTGCAGGAAACGGGAAGGCTCTGGCAGCTGCAGCAGGTCGGCATCGCTCAAGAGCATTTCATAACAGTCTCTGTCGAAACTTTCATGGCCCGGCTACACGACCGGTTCCTCTTTCCGTTTGGGGTTGGGAAGGGCCGAAGGGGAACGACCGTCGTCGCTGCCAGTGTTGGGGAGGAACTTCATGATGTCGGGATCCGCATGGTGGCCGACTTTTTTGAGATGGACGGCTGGGATACGTATTATACCGGGGCAAATACACCGGTCCAGAGTATTATTGAGGCGGTTCGGGACCGGAAGGCCGACATTATTGCCCTGTCCACGACCATGCCACGCCATCTCCCCGATGTCCGGTACCTTATCCGTTCGCTGCGTGCGGATCAAAGGACCGCAGGAGTAAAGATTATCGTCGGCGGATATCCGTTCAGGATCGTTCCCAACCTCTGGAAACAGATTGACTCAGATGCATATGGGGCAACTGCAGAAGAGGCAGTTGCCATCGCCAACCGTCTCGTACCTAAACACCGGTAAGGAACCTCAGGTAGAGGGAAAAAGGAGTTTTCCTGCGGGAGGCATACAAAATGGGAATCGGGAATTTGCACCCTATACAGACCTGCGATCCACGAGGCGTTTTGGCCGCCCTCTGAGTTTGTGCAGCTCAAGTTCCCCCGGATGGACAAAGTTGAACAGAACCGAGAAGGTCTTGTCCTCGTAATGAGGTGCAAGGTTCTTCTTGTTTTTTAAGAAATAACTTACAAAACGGTCTTCAATAAGCCTCCGGTCAGCTGTCTCCGGATCCATGCACTCCACGCTCACCCACATAACGACTTCCCCAGGCGATTCGCCATCATAGAGAAACGCCTCGTATTCTCCGTTGAGGAACTGCATACTTTCTGGCTGGAAGACACCGGCCTCGATGTCCACCCGGTTCACGGAATTCCCGAGGATCCAGACCGTTTCTGCCTCTCTCTGCGGGTTGACAATCCGCATATGTGTCCTTCCACAGGCACACCGCTCCCGGGAGAGTACTGCTGTCGTATCCTCGGTGTCATAGTTAAGCAGGAGAGTGCCTGCCTTTGAACCCTCCGGCAGCAGCGTTGTGAGGACCGCCCGGCCGCAATTGCCGTCAGAGACGAACGCTTTCATCTGCGGGTCGTAAATGTCGAGGTGGACAAGGTCTTCCGGGACATGGAGCCCAGCGAGTTCCATGCACTCCCCGCACATCGTTCCCTCAGTGCTCCCATACGTGTTGAACACTGGACATCCCCAAGTCTCCGCGAGGTAAGCACGGGACTCGTCGGAAAAACTCTCACCCCCAACAATCAGCCTCGCGATCGAGGTCTCTTTTAACCGGATCCCTTCCTGCTCCAGCCGGTGCGCGAGCCGGAGGAGTTTGAATACGCTTCCTACGATCGCGGTCGGGCGGTATGCCGTGATGACCCTCGACGCAAAGTCACACTTGCCGAACGGGATAATGGTCATCCCGAGCCTCTGTGCTGCAAGTGTCATCGTGTTCGCTCCCACATTCATGCCGTACGAGGCGCAGACGACCAGCCGGTCATTGGGGCCGAATCCCTGCGAGACAAAACTCCGGGCATATTTCTCCGCGTACCGCTTCCAGTCGTCCCAAGTGAGGAAGAAACTCTTGGGTGTCCCACTCGTACCGCTCGTTTCCTGGATGGTGAAGACATCCCCCCAGCCTGTCGAAAGAAACTGAAAATCCGGGGTGCCTGGTGGCTGGTGCTCGCGGATGGTATGGCCGGAGACGATGGGGAGCTCCAGTAGATCCTCGTGGACCCTGATATCGGCTGGATCGATCCCGTTCTTATGGAACCAGTGCCGGTAGAATGGGGAATGTTCATGGGCGTACTGAACCGTATATCTTACCCGCTCATCGATCAGCGAATCGAGACTGTATCGGTCCATTGTCTCGATCCCGGTATTATAGTAATTCGGCATTGCCAGTACAGAGCATCGCAGAAAAAAGGTTTATAGGTTGCTGATAGGGTGCGGGGCGGAGAGAATCCTTTATTATCACATACCAGCAAGTACGCTGTGGAACCCAAGGGAGGTTCATAGAGTATGACGGAAGGTTGGAATCAAACCATAGATTCTAACCGAGAGACAGAATTCCCATCCCTCGCATTTTTCTATTGGATTGCAACCCAATGATCATCATATTTTGCGTGCAATCAATTTTGACCATTACACTATGAAAATACACACCAAGAATGGTGTAATATTTAAAAAAAAAAGATCCTTCACTCTGTCAGGATCGATCTCACCGTGAGGAAGACCGGCCCCCGCACATCCACTTTCTTTTTGGCATCGGTGATCGCCCGCATGGCGTAGTCGTCAATCTTCAGGTTGATATCGCTGGGGAGTTTTGCCATCTTTACCTGCACGAGCGTGGCCTTGCCGCAAGTGGCCGCCGCTTCGATCTGTGCAGCTGCCTGTGCAGAGACCGCGTCGAGATAGGTGATCCCGGTAAAAACTCCTTCCGACCGGACAGCCTTCCACTTCTCGGTATCCGGAACGCCCAGGACCGAGCCGTCATGGACGAAGATCCCATTCGCGCAGGCCGGGCCGCAGAGCTTCGCGTTCGTCTCCGGTTCCTCCACCGCAACCTTCACCCGCGTGCCGCTAAGGGATCCCTCCCACGCGTCAAAGGAGCAGGGGGCCGGTGCCGTCGCGTTCGCTGCCGCGGTACTGGCGATAGCCGCCGCAAGCATCCTTCCTTCCGGCGAGGCCGGCTCCTCGCGCAGGTGCACGGCGGCGGCGATCTCCCGGTCCGTGAGCGGCCGGGGGAAGAACTGGGGGTAGGAGAGCTGCCGGAGATCGGTTGCATTATACGCGATCATCGCGAGGCGTTCGACGCCGAGGCCGAGGTTCATCACCGGCACACCGATGCCATACTTGGCAAGGGCTGAGGGCGAGTACATACCAAACGTCGCCACCTCTACCCAGCCGTGGACCGGGTGTCGTGCATAGACTTCGGTCTGGGAGTCCGGCATATAATACTTGGAGCGTTTCTCATCCGGCTGGAACCGGAAGTCCGTGTACCCGAACGCTGAGAGGAGCGCCTCGCTCACCGCCTTGCCCTCCTCGTTCGTGATATCCTCACCGGCAACGACGCAGGACGCCGAGTGGTAGGTCATCAGGCGCGTCGGCCCCTCTGCCTGTTCGCGGCGGAAACAGCGGTCGACCGAGAAGAGCCGCAGCGGCAGGGGAGAACGTTCCCAGATGGCGCCGAGCGTTAAAAACCAGCCACTGGTCATGTGGCTGCGCAGGGTGCTGCGCGAAGACTCGGGGACGAGCGCCCTGAACTCCGGAAATACCGCATCAAGGATATGCACCACGATTCCGTCATCAACTCCGAGGACCTTTGCCAGCTCGTGGGTGAGCTCGTCGCCGTCGATCTCGGATCTTTTGTAAGCATGGAGCATCTCACGGAGCCGTTCTTCCGTCTCCTTGCTCATCGGCTGGAACGGTTCCGGTTTTCCGGGTGTATCGCCAGCGCCTGCATGCCCGTGGGCGAGCGGGCTCCGGTGGCTCTGCAGTATCTCGTTGATCTCGTCCAGCTGCTTCCGGGCGATACCAACATTCGGGCGCGGGAGGCCCCCAAGGTAGAAGACCCGGTCGAGCACGGCCATCGCCTCAGGGCCGAACTGCCGGTAGATATCCTTTTCCTCTACAATCACCGGGTTCTCGACCTCATCGAAGCCGATGGCAAGATAGATCTCCCGCAGGCGGTTGATGGTCGCAAATACCGGGTGCGGCTGTGCCCGCTTGTACCTGAGACGGGTGTATTTTCCCTCATGACCGGCCGGGGTGAGCACGGAAGGCCCGGCGTGCCATGCTCCCTCGAAATTCTCACGCGCCTTCTCTTTCCATTCTTCCGGATTGAACCTCATGTCGCACGCTCCAGGCAGACCACCCTGCTCAGTCTGTTTTCATCACGGATCCTATAATCGCATGCAGCGGCAACACTCTCCGCAAATGCCCGCACAGCAGCATGTTCCGGCATATTCTCCCTTACCAGACGGTTTCTACTGTATCCCAGATACATGTATCCCTTTACTTCAACAAAGGTCGGGCCGGCGTCCTGCAGCAGTGCCGCGTACCGTTCTGGTGACCGGTCGTTGAGCCCGGCAACGAGCGTAATCCGTACCGCAGAGCGCCGGCGGCCCAGAAGATCCAGACTCTCGTGGATCCGGTCCCAGTAGTCGCTGAGCGGCCGGCATGTCTTCAGGTACGTCTCCCGGTCCGGGGCATCGAGCGAGACATACATCTGGTATGGCTGGCAGCGGGCGAGCATTTCCGGTCTGGTGCCATTGCTGACTAGAAACGTGGTGTACCCGTTCTCCTTGAAGAGAGCGATGAGGTCCGGCAGTTGGCTGTACAGGGTCGGTTCACCTGAGAGCGAGATCGCTACATGCTTTGGTTCGAGCGCCTCCTGCCACATCTCCTCCGTGACCGTGTTGTCAAGGACCGCGTTGTACCCGGCAAGCGCCTTCTTCTGCAATTTTTTTATGTTCGCCAGGATTGTTTCGGGCGGGCATTCTTCTGCTTCAGGCATCTCGTGCTCGATTGAGCGCCAGCAGAAGAGGCAGCGCTGGTTGCAGCGGAGTGTCGGGGTCATCTGGACGCAGCGATGGCTTGCGATCCCGTAGAACTGGTGCTTGTAGCACATCTCACCACCGGAGAGAGCCCGCCGGCACCACATGCAGGGCTTGAGTGCAGCACTCGAAGTCTTCGAGAAAAACTGGTAACCCTGCCGTCGCAGGGCGTCACATGGTGCGGATTGCATCGATCCCGAGCGTCCCAAGCGCCTCAGCCAAGGTGTTCTGCACCGCTTTCACGAGCGTGAGGCGCCGTTCCCGGACCCTCCCCTCGCTCCTGAGGACCGGTTCGAAATGGTAGAACGTGTTGAAGGTATCCGCCAGTTCGTGGGCATAGGTGGCAAGGAGGTGCGGGCGGAGCTCGGTGACCACCTTCCCGATGACCGAGGGGAACTTCGCGATCTTCTTTGCGAGCGCGATCTCCTGCCCGGTCTCCACTTCGCAGCATTCGGTAAACGAGCCCGCTTTCTCGAGAATGCTGCAGGCTCGGGCATGGGCGTACTGGATGTAGGGACCGCTCTGGCGCTCGAAGTCAAGCGCCTCCTTCCAGTCAAAGACCGTGCTCTTCTCCGGTGAGACCTTCACGATATCATAGCGGATGCCGGCAAGGGCGACTGATTTCGCAATTCCCCGGCGGGTCTCTTCATCGAGCTCCGGCCTCCTTACGGTCACTTCCTCAAAAGCGCGTTTTGTCACTTCCGCAATCAGGTCATCAGCCGAGACGAACTTGCCAGCCCGTGTGCTCATCGAACCCTCAGGAAGCGAGACGAACTCGAAGTGGACGATCACCGGTTCTCTTTCCCCGAGCAGTTTCAGCGTGCATTTGAGCTGTGCACCAATCAGCTTGTGATCGGCACCCAGCACATCGATGACCTGATCGAAGTTGCGGCCTTTCCAGACATGGAAGGCGAGGTCCCTCGCCGCGTAGACGGAGGTACCGTCGCTGCGCCGGATCACGTACATGTTCCCGAACCCGAACTCCGAGAGGTCGAGCGCAAGGGTCTCCTCTTTTCTGGCTTGGGGGAGCTTCATGATCCGCCCGATAATCCGGCCGGTGTCGCCGTTTTTGACGAAATCGCTCTCCCAGACAAACCGGTCATGCTTCACGTTCAGATCTTTCAGGGTTACCGTGAGCCCGTCAAGGCAGCGGGAGACTTCCCTGCGGAACCGTTTGACCGTATCCGGGTCGCCTCCTTCCACCATCTGCATCAGCCGGTCGACCTGCTGTGTGATGGCCGGGTCTTTCTCGATCTCCCGGTTGGCCGCAATGTAGAGCCGCGCGATATGGGCGTCCTCCTTTTCCCCTTCCAGCTGCGTGGTGTCGAGATGGTCAAAGCCCCAGATGACGATTGCGATCTGCCGACCCATGTCATTCACGTAATACTGCACTTCAAGCCGGTACCCGGCCTTCCGGAATGCACGGGCGAGCGTATCGCCGATGATCGAGTTCCGGATGTGGCCGACATGGAGTGGGCCGTTCGGGTTTGCGCTGGTATGTTCGAGCACGACCCGGGTCTCCTTGCCGGGCAGGGAGCCATAGCCGGGTTTTGTCGCGAGCGCGAGGGACTCGCCGAGGTAACCTGTACCCAGCAGGAAATTGATGTACGGGCCTTTTGCCTCAGCTTGTGCACCTGTTGGCGGGAATGCCGGGTGTCGCTGTATTTTTCCGGCAAGGTCCTGCGCTATTTTGGCAGGAGCCTGTCTCTGTTTTTTTGCCAGCGTGAAGGCGATAGAAGAGGCAAGATCGGCGTGCTCCCCGCCATCAACGAGCGGGATCTCCTTCTCACCGGATACGTCCTGCAGTATCGCAAAAATTGCATCCCTTCTCTTGTTCAGCGGGTCCTCGTATCCTGCCATTTAGTATCCCGTCCGGTAGCGAAGGAGTGCTGCGATACCGCCGAATGCGGAAAAGAGGATCGCTCCCTCTTCAAAATCGTCCGAGATGATCTCCACTTTTGCACTGCTCTGGTCGGCGATCTTTGTCAGCTCGTCGATGATATCGACCTCCTCGTCCAGCACGAGCGGAGCCGTGCATGTGGGGCAGGGACCAAGGGTAATGTCCCGCACGGTCTTGCCCGGCTCGATACTGACGGTACGCTCCTCCGTATACCCGCAGCTCTGGCATTTTATCCGGAGCCGGGATTTGCGGAGGCTGGATGAGAGCAGGAGCGTGTCGACCGCGCCCAGTTCAAGGTTCTTCCGGACGCTCTCCTCCCCATAGGCAGCAAGCCCGTTGTCCTTGACCAGTTCCTTGAGGAACCGGTCCATGAAGGTCTTCTCCTTGACGACCTCCATACCCTTGAGTGCGTCTTTTGCCGCATCGACCAGCTCCGCAAGTCCGTCCTCATTGGTATAGGCGATATCAAAGAGCCCGACGATCCTTTTCTGGATCTCGTGGTGGAGGTAATTACCGGCCTCGAACTCCTCTTTTGTCGGGCTCGGGCCGCCGATGAGCACTCCTTTGAACCGTTCGAAGAAGTCCTTTTCCGCGAGGAAGATGGCGCTTGAACGCTCGCCGATCTTCGTGTAAAACTCGTTGATCGCGATCTCGCGCAGCCGCTGGAAACGGGCGCTCGACTGGCCGCCTTTGCGCTGCTTGCCCGGGACGGTCGACGTGACACCTCCGATAGGCTCGATCCGGTTCCCCCGTAAAAAGCCCCAGTACGCCTCCCGCCGGTCGAGCACGAGAAGCCCGTACACGATCTTCTCCTCGAGCATCTGCTTGAGGGGCTCAAGCTCGAACTTCGAGCTGCAGCGGTACATGTAGAGGTTGAGGGGCTCCGGGGGCTCGAGCACCGTGCACTGGAGGTCGGTCCTGTCGCCATATGTCCTGATCGTGCCGCAGAAGACTGCCATGCCGTGCTCAGGCGGGTGCTTGTAGTACTTGAGCCGGGAGAGAATCGACGAGATCGCACTCTGGACATTTGTGCGTGTCTGCTTGCTCTTGATGTTTGCGCACTGGCCGTATTCGTCCTTCAGCTGCCCGGTGACATCGTAGATCTGCTTGTCGGGCGGGATGTAGAGCGTGATCAGTTCGGTCCCGTCGCCCTCCTGCTGCTCGAGCTTCTCAAGCGTCTTCTTGAACTCGTAGCGCTTCCGCGCGTCGTCCAGCTCTCCGGTCTCCGTCATTCCCGATTGCCAACCTCACCAAATCTCATACCTATTCACGCGCCATTGCCATAAATTTGCGCCAGTCGCGCAAGGAGCCGGGCGTCCACGTCCGGGTTGATCCCGTGGTCGCCATTAAACTCGGTAAAGTTCTTGGGCTCGTTCGCAGTTGCAAAGAGAGCTTCGCCGCTGGCAAAGGGGATGATCGGATCGGTCGCGTTATGGTACATCCAGACCGGGCGGGGCGAGATCCATGGCAGGTAAGTGCTCGGTTCAAGGGATGTCGCAAACCTCAGGACGTCACCGGTATCTCCCTGTTCGATCGCGTAATCGCGGATCCCCCAGTCCGCAGTGGAGATCCCGATGTACCCGGCAAATTTCGGATCCACTCCTGCGGCAACCGCCGTATACCTCCCGCCATTGCTCCCGCCCATCGCATGGACCGGGACATTGAACCGGTCGGCGAGCAGTCCGCGCGCCGACGAGATATCACAGATCGTCAGGTAATACTCCGGCCACTCCTTGGCTTCGAACTTTGCAAAGTCCTGTTCCGGGTCGAACGGATAACCGGGGGTCTCCCCGCCCCTCCCCCGGATGTCAATAAACATAAATGCATATCCGGCAGCCGCATACTGCACCATCCGCTGCGCATGCCCGATGACTTTCTCTCCTGCACCGGGGACATACACGAGCGCCGCCTTTGGGTGCGGGGGTGCGCTCAAATAGGTCACCACGTCACCGGTCCCGGTCTGCATCACGATCTTTGATTCCGTATAGGTCTCGTTTGAGAAGAGCACGGTCTCGTTCGTGGTCACCGGTGCGCAGCTGACCGAGAGGACACCGTTGCTGTCCACCGAATACGACGGTGAAGTACTGGTGCATCCGGAAAATACGGCGAGCACGAGCAGCGCGACACAGATTACGATCGGCAGAATGCGCATCGTTTCAGCCCCCAAGGCAGCGAAAGATCAGGCAGATCGTCTTTGCATCGCAGATGGTGCCATCGGCAATCATGGCCGCTGCATCGTTTATCTCCACATCGACCACTTCAATAATCTCATCATCGTCTTTCCGGTATTGCTGTGACGGAAAAAGCCCCCGGGCTTCGAACAGGAAGATCCGCTCATCGGTATATCCCGGTGTTGTGTAGATAAAACCCTTGGGGACGATCGACCGGGCAGCAAATCCGGTCTCTTCGATCAGCTCCCGGTGTGCGGTCTCCGCCGGATCCTCCCCGTCCTCCATTGTTCCTGCGGGGACTTCGTAGATGTACTGCCCGATGGCAGCACGGTACTGTTTCAGGAGTTTGCACCGGCTCCCCTCTACCGGGAGGATCGCCACCGCGTTTCCCGGGTGGACGACCACGCTCTCGCGCTCCACGCCATTGGGAAGCAGTACCGGCCGTTTCTCAATCCAGAGGCGCCTGCCGCGGTAGATCTCCATTTATGCCTCGTAGGCAATCGGATCCTTCACTTTCAGAGCGGAAAACGCCTCGCGCCGGAAGTAGCATGAGCCGCACGTCCCGCATGCCCGTGTCTCGTTCCGGTAGCATGACCATGTATGTTCATACGGGACACCGAGATTCAGTCCTTCACGGAGGATGTCGATCTTGGTCATACGGATAAAAGGGGTGATCAGTTCGATATTGGTCGTATCTTTTGTCCCCACATCGATCACGTGCTGAAATGCCTCGATGAACTGCGGCCGGCAGTCGGGGTACCCGCTGTAATCGAGCGCCTGGACACCGATAAAGATCGCATCCGCACCCCGTGCCTCGGCAAAACTGGTCGCGATGGAGAGCAGGTTCGCGTTCCGGAACGGGACGTAGGTGTTGGGAAGATCCGGCCGGGCCGGATCGAACCGGTCCACCTCGATCCTCCGGTCCGTGAGGCTGCTTGCACCGAATTTCGAGAAATACCCGAGATCAATCTCGACAAAGTCCTGCGCGCCCAGCAGGGCTGCAATTTTTTTTGCACACGCCAGTTCCTTCCGCTCCGTCCGCTGCCCGTAATTTACGTGAAGGGCGAGGATATCGTACCCCCTGCTCTTTGCCAGGTACGCCAGCGTGGACGAGTCCATCCCGCCCGATACCAGACAGACAGCTTTCATCATTTCATCCCGAGGATCTTGTGGAGCTGTACCTGGAACCTCACGGGGATATTGTGCGTCAGGACATATTTGGTGAGCGGTCGGGTATCTGCACCATAGACCGGCGAGAAAAAGATCTCGCCGGCGATCCGGTGGCTCCCGATGACCTCTTCGGCATACTGGCAGTCGGTCTCGCCACTGACAACAAATTTCACGCTGTCCTGCGGCCGGATCGTGTCGAGGAGAGAGAGATCGCTCTGCTCGCCGGACGACGGGCATTTCGCATCCATGCAGATGGATGCATAGGGCTGGAACCGTGAAAATCCGACCGTCCCGTTCGTCTCGATATCGATCACCGTTCCCCGCTTGTGAATGGACGCGAGCAGTAGTTCGAGCTCATCTGCCTGCAGGAGTGGTTCGCCTCCGGTGATACAGACATAGGGCGGGTTGAGCCTCCAGACCTTTTCGAGGATCGTATCCCGGCTCATTTCGATGCCGCCCTGCTGTGCACCCGGCGTATCGCACCAGCGGCAGCGCAGGTTGCAACCGGCAAGACGGATAAAAAGGCACGGCTTTCCCTGGTTCTTCCCCTCGCCCTGGAGGCTCCGGAAAATTTCAGCGACTTTCATTCAGTAATCTCGGCAAAACAGCTTGGCGATTCCCAGATACGGATCCTCGTTATTTTTACCGCGGCGCCCTTGCTGCGGCAGATTTCAGCAAGATCGTTTTTGATCTGGAGCGCGAGGAGTTCGCTTGTCGGGTCACCCGGTGTCGTTATCACCTGCTGGTATTTCCCGATGCAGGCGACCATCGGGTCGTCGCGGTTCAAAATGATCTGGTGGTCGTATTTTTTTATCACCTGGCTTATCACGTTGTAATCGACCACGATTCCAGTCGTCGCATCAGGTTCACCCTCAATCCAGACCTCGATCTTCCAGCGGTGCCCGTGGAGGTTGGCGCATTTTCCCTGGTAATGGAGCAGCCGGTGGCTCGCATCGATCTCAACTTCCTTGTAGATCGCGACGTTCATCGTATCATATTGGCGGGGGAGGGATATAATATTATTATGAGCCGGGGATAATAGTACACGACAGGCAGGTGGAATGCCACAATTTATAAATCGGTATCCCGCGTTAGTATATATCTCAGTGTGGGGTATCATTAACCACAAAAACAACAAAGATGAGGCTCTTTAATGGGACAGGGTAAATTTGCAGCCAGAAAATTGGTGCGGGACTCAAAAAAGTTCCGGTGGAGCGACAAGAATTACGCCCGCCGGGAACTCAATCTCGATGTGAAGTCGGACCCGCTTGAGGGGGCTCCGCAGGCGAGAGGTATCGTGCTCGAAAAGGTCGGGGTTGAGGCCAAACAGCCCAACTCGGCGATCCGGAAGTGCGTCCGCGTGCAGCTGATCAAGAACGGCCGGCAGGTAACCGCGTTTGCCGTCGGTGATGGCGCGATCAACTTCATCGACGAGCACGATGAGGTCGAGATCGAGGGTATTGGCGGCCGTCTCGGCCGTTCGATGGGGGATATCCCCGGTGTCCGGTACGTGGTCACCAAGGTGAACAACGTCTGCCTCCATGAGATGGTCATTGGCAGGAAGGAGAAACCGCGCAGGTGATCGTAAATGCCGGAAGCAGAAAGTAAAGTGGCAGGAAAAAAACTGCTCTTCAACAAGTGGGATGTATCCGAGGTCAAGGTCACCGACCCGAGCCTTATGCGGTATGTGAACCTCACTCCCCAGATCATTCCCCACTCGTGTGGCAGGTTCTCGCGGCAGGAATTCAACAAGAGCAACATGATGATCGTCGAGCGCCTCATCAACCGCCTGATGCAGACCGAGAATAACACCGGCAAGAAAGAGCTGACAATAGGGATAGTGCGGGATGCATTTGAGATCATCAACAAAAAGACGAAGAGAAACCCCGTCGAAGTGCTGGTAGAGGCAATCGGAAATACCGGCCCCAGAGAAGAAACCGTCCGTCTGAAATACGGGGGCATCAATGTCCCGAAATCGGTCGACACCGCCCCGTTGCGCCGTGTCGACTCGGCCGTCGGTTTTATCGCAGAAGCGGTCAAGAAGTCATCGCGCAAGAACAAAAAGAGCGCGAGTGCAATCCTTGCCGATGAACTGATAGCCGCATCCAAAGGCGATACCAAGAGTTATTCGGTTGGGAAAAAGGAAGAACGCGAGCGCATTGCAAAATCCGCCCGATAAAAAATCTTTTTTGAGGATATTTCTATGTCACGCGGCAAAAAAACAGTTGAGCGCGTAGTCGAGCTCATGAAGGATCCCAAGCATATCCGGAATATCGGCATCGTGGCACATATTGACCACGGCAAGACTACCCTGTCCGACAACCTGCTTGCAGGTGCCGGTATCATCTCGGAGGAACTCGCGGGAAAACAGCTCTTCATGGATTCTGACGAAGAGGAGCAGGCACGGGGCATCACCATCGATGCGTCGAACGTCTCAATGGTCCACGAGTATGAAGGCCATGAATACCTGATCAACATGATCGATACGCCGGGCCACGTGGACTTTGGCGGCGACGTGACACGGGCGATGCGTGCGGTTGATGGCGCCGTGGTGCTGGTCGATGCGGTGGAGGGGACCATGCCCCAGACCGAGACCGTGCTCCGTCAGGCATTGAAGGAGCAGGTGCGCCCGGTACTCTTCATCAACAAGGTCGACCGTCTCATCAACGAGCTCAAGGTCGACGAGATGGAGATGCAGATCCGGCTCGGCAAGGTGATCGACAAGGTCAACAAGCTGATCAAGGGCATGAACGAGGAGTCCTATAACAACGGCTGGAAGCTGGATGCATCAAAAGGTACGGTGGCGTTTGGTTCCGCCCTCTATAACTGGGCGGTATCCGCCCCGTTTATGAAGAAGAGCGGGATCTCGTTCAAGGAAGTATACCAGAAATGCCGCGAGGGTGACATGAAGTACCTCGCGAAAAGGAGCCCGCTCTCCGACGTAGTGCTTGACATGGTCGTGCACCATCTGCCCAACCCGCTCGAAGCCCAGCCGCGCCGTATCCGCGTCATCTGGCATGGAGACAAGGAGTCCAAGGAAGGCAAGGCAATGCTTGACTGTGACCCGAACGGTCCGGTCGGCCTGATGGTCACCGATATCTCCTTTGACCCCCATGCCGGTGAAGTGGCGACCGGACGTCTCTTCTCCGGAAAACTCCGGCGCGGTGACACTCTCTATGTGATGGGCACCGCCAAGAAGGAGAACCGGCTCCAGCAGGTCGGCATCTTTATGGGCCCCAAGCGCGTGGAGGTCGAGGAGATCGTCGCCGGCAACATTCCCGCAGTCACCGGTCTCAGAGACGCAAGCGTCGGTTCCACGGTCACCAACCTCCTGGAAATGACCCCGTTTGAGTCGCTCAAGCATTACAGTGAGCCGGTCATGACCGTTGCTGTCGAGGCAAAAAATATGAAGGACCTGCCCAAGCTCGTTGAGGTGCTGCGTCAGGTGGCAAAGGAGGACCCGACGCTGGGTATCGCCATCAACGAAGAGACCGGTGAGCACCTGATCTCGGGCATGGGCGAGCTGCATCTGGAGATCGTTACCGGACGTATCAAGCGCGACAAGGGGGTTGAGATCGTCACGTCAGAACCCATTGTTGTCTACCGTGAGACCATCACGGGAAAGGTAGGATCTGTCGAGGGAAAATCACCGAACCGGCATAACCGCTTCTACTTTGATCTCGAGCCATTGCCTGAGGCGATCGTCAACCTGATCAAGAGCGGCGAGATCTCAATGAACCAACCGAACCTCGAGCGCCGTGACATACTCATGAAAGCAGGCATGGACAAGGACGAGGCAAAGAACGTCAAGGACATCAAGGGCACCAACATGCTCTTTGACATGACCAAGGGTATCCAGTACCTCAATGAGACCATGGAACTGATCATCGAGGGTATCCATGAGGCGCTTGCCGGCGGGCCGCTGGCTGATGAGCCAGTCCAGAACCTCAAGATTCGACTGGAAGATGTAAAACTGCACGAGGACGCGATCCACCGCGGTCCTGCACAGGTTATCCCCGCCGTGAGGAGCGCGATCAAGGGCGGTATGCTCGTTGCCGGTGACTCGCTCCTGGAACCGGTCCAGAAGATCCAGATCACGGTGCCCATGGAGCAGATGGGTAACGCCACGTCCCAGATCCAGGGCCGGCGCGGTCAGGTCTTTGACATGCAGAGCGAGGGCGATACGATCACCGTGGTCGGCAAGGCACCGGTTGCCGAGCTCTTCGGGTTTGCCGGGGACATCCGTTCCGCCACGGAAGGCCGTGCGATGTGGAATACGGAATTTTTGGGGTTCGAGCTCGTCCCCAATAACATGGTAAAAGAAGTCGTCCTTTCCATCCGCAAACGCAAGGGCCTGAAAGAGCAGCTTCCCGCACCATCGGACTACCTGACCGGGTAATTTTTCTTTCCTCCGGTCTGCTTTTTTCTGTTGTGAAAATCTTTTTCTTTATTGATGCCCCCTTCTCTCAAAAAAACCGAAATGGTGAAATGCGGCGCGGGAGATTGTTGTTGATGGCAGAAGAGAAGTTCAAGATCGTCATCTTCGGCCCGTTCGGCGCCGGAAAATCCACGTTGATCCAGACCCTCGACCCGCAGGCAAAGCACATCGAGGCGGAATGTTCGACCAGCGGTACCACCACGATCGCGCTCGATTATGGCCGTGTGCAGCTGGGCGAGCGGCGTATCTACCTGTATGGAACCCCGGGGCAGGAACGGTTCGAATTTGCAAGGGAGATTATCGGGAAAGGGATGGACGGTGCGGTCCTCCTCATCGATGCGACTGCTCAATATGACGATTTTATCGGACACCTGTACTCGTCGATCTGTCAGGCCGGTATTCCTTTTGTTGTCTTCCTGAACAAATGCGGGACGATCGGTGCGAAACCGGCATCATTCAGGCAGCAGTTCACGGGCGCCGATGTGAAAGAGGTATCAGCAAAGGACCGAAAGCAGGCCCAAAATGCCCTGAACTCGTTCATCGGCACACTCAGGCCGCATTCTTCATGAACAGGGCGGATCAGCCCGGCATCCCTTTTTGGTCGAAAGATTTCCTGATCTGGGGATGAGCCCGGATTTTCAATAATGATTTTTCGAAGCCGGAATCTCTCTTTTTCCCGTTACGCCCGTTCCTGCAGAAAAATCCGCCGGTGGATAATCCGCCACGCAAGGATCAGCCGGACGATATCGGTCGGTGTCACCGTCTTCCGGTTCTCGAACATTGCGATGGGATGGACACCGGTCTGTTCTTCGATACTCTTTTCGAGTTTCCGGATGGTTTCGTAGTTCATCTCGCCGTCAATCGTGAGTGCCCGCATCCGGGCGCAATCGACTGGCTGGGTCGAAAACTCGATCAGGAAATCGCGGTCATGGAAGGAGAGGAGTGAGTGAAGGTCGATGTTGAGATCCATCCCGCTGATCGCGTGCTTCATCCGGTTCTGGAGGAGGGAGACCTGGTAGATATTGGCAGACGGTCCCTTGTCCCTGCCATATTTCGAATGCCCGATCCGGATAACAGCATCTGCACAACACCGCTGGGGGGCAATATAGGTCTCGTAATCTGTCTCACGGCGGGTAATCTCCTCTTCAACCTCGCTTTCAGAATAGCCCCGCCGTTCCATATCGCGCCGCCGTTTCCATTCATATTTCACCTCAAGGTCCGGGTCGACAAAGATGGAAAAATCCACGAGTTCGCGTAAGCGGGGCGAGAATAGTGTGTGCAGGCCTTCAAGGATGAGGATCTTCTTCGATACAAACGGGACCGGGGGATCGAATGTCCCGGTGGCATGGTTGTACACCGGTTTTTCGATCGCCTGCCCGGACTTGAGCATGGCAAGATCCGATTCAAGCCGGGTGATGTTATTGGCATCCGGATTGAGCGGGGTAATATTGAGCTGTCGCCGTTCTTCCCGGTCATAAATATGGTAATCGTCAAGCGTGATGGTCGCGACCAGTTCCGGACCGAATATCTGCCGGATCGCGTTGGTGAACGTGGTTTTCCCGGACCCGCTGTCACCTGCTACACCGATCGTGAAAACGAGCGGTGAACTGGCGATGATCTCCTTGAAGTTCAGTACGCGTGGCATGCCAACTGTACACAGGTACGATACGACCCTATTAAGACCCTGTGAATACGGGCAAAGAACACACTGAAAGTTACGTCTTCAGAAAGCATCAGGCCGGTTTGATATTGTTAGAAATAGATAACATTGAAATAGTTGGATGTTAGAAATAACTCATATTGAGCGCGGAGATGGAATGGGCCCTGCAAATCTTTACCGGGTTGGTAATCCGGTGAAACCTATGATGGAGGATCGCAGGGTCGGGGAATGGGATCCATCGTGCAGACCCGGATAAAGGAATACCGCAACCGGTTGGCGTTGACACAGGACGATCTTGCAAAAGCTGCTGGTGTCCGGCGCGAGACCATCGTATTCCTTGAGCAGGGAAAGTACAATCCATCCCTCAAACTGGCGCATGACATTGCAAAGGTACTCCATGCCCGGATTGACGACCTCTTCCTGTTCGAGGACGATGCCCCGGAGCCGGAAGAGCGGTTTGTCCTCGTGGATTAGGATACCGGTGAGAGGGAAGGAACGGCAGGATCGCAGGCAGCCATGGCTTCGTCCGGTCCTGGTACCGTGCTAAGGCGCCTAAGGATCTGTACAGTGGCATCCTTGTCGAGCGGGACATTGTCGTTCCCGCACTTGGGAGAGTAGATGCACGAGGGGCACCCCTTCCTGCACGGGCAGTCCCGCACGAGCTCGTGCGAACCCGCAAAGAGGTCTGCAAGGTTTCCATAGGCTTTTTCTGCAAGGCCGATCCCCCCCTCGCAGGCATCGTAGACGAAGATCATTGCTTCCCCACCCTCGCCAAATGCAGGAGAAGAGAGCCCCCCGATATCCCAGCGATCGCACATGACATGGAAGGGCATGAGTGCGATGATTGCGTGCTCTGCCCCATGCAGTCCTCCGGCAAGGTCCAGCCCGGCATCCCTGACCGAACGCCCGGTCTGATCCGGCACGGTGAACCAGAAGGCCTTTGTCCGGAAGGTGAGCAGCGGGAGCGAGAGCGGTTCGATACCGATGACCGTATCCCCGCGCTTGATCTTGTACGCGGTATACTGCTCGGTCACCTCGACATCGCCGAAAGCACATGGGACGCCATTGACCACCCGGCTCTCCAGCGTTTCGATGATGGACAGGTCCACGTCCTTC
>Ga0326728_10006307_pt1 | contig 32066 bp, 30 predicted proteins | sample MB3enrmetagenome_FD_207602 | JGI IMG/M metagenome (GOLD analysis project Ga0326728, IMG submission 207602) | Lab enriched peat soil microbial communities from McLean, Ithaca, NY, United States - MB31MN | ecosystem: Environmental > Terrestrial > Soil > Wetlands > Peat | place: USA: New York... | reverse complement strand
TTGCAACTGCGCGACTGGTTCTGGAATGGGTTTGCTTTCACGGTTCATTATCAGCCGCACCTCGGCGACTAAATGAACTTAACAAGGCGGATTAGCTGCCGTCACGCAAGCTTGCCGAAAGGACACCAGCAAACCCAAGGGCCCCGGTCATTCCGAGGAGTCAGATTGATGGACGACAAACATACACCTGGCCTCCCAGCTCGCCGGACCGAAAGACGGCTGGTCAAAATGGCGAGTGAGGCCCTCAGGGGAGACTGCCCAAACCCAGAGCGCATCGGCTGTCCGAGTTCCAGCGCAGTCGAAGCGGTTGTTGCGCGGCGCCTTGTGTCCCCAGGTTTTGACAACGTCGTCGACCATATTGCAACGTGTGCTCCCTGTTTTGAGGAGTACAATCGCCAACGGCAGCGATATCGCCTTCGCAATGCGGGCGCAGTGGTGTTGGGCTGCGCGGCCCTGTTAGTCCTGGCATTCTTCTGGAAATACGGCCCGGCAAAACAACCGCACCCCCAGGAGCCCATTGCCAAAGAGGCGCCCGCGCCCGTGCTCGCGGCGACCCTCGACTACGGAAACTGGACAGCCGAGCGCTCGGAGCAGTCACGATCACGGCCTGCCGAGACTCCGCATTTGACCCGAGCGCGGCTCAACCTCACCATAAAACTGCCAATCGGCACCGAAGACGCTGTCTACACGGTCCAATTCCGATCCGACAACGGCGAAACCGTCGCGGAGGCAGTTGGAAGTGCGAGCTGGGACGGGACAGCCGAGGCCCTAAAGATAAAAACCGACCTGCGCAATGTGCCGGTCGGCACCTACACGCTCGCCATTCGATCCGCGAACTCATCATTGCGGCTCTACTCGGTCGTTTTGGAGTGAACCTATGATTCGATTGATTCGATTCTCCGTGCTATTCCTGATGACTGCCGGGTCGCCGCTGCTGCGTCCACAGGATCGGCAACCTCCGCAGGAGATCTTGGACCATGCCCTCCACCTCGCCGACCTCTATAACTGGGACGACGCCGGCGAGGGCTTTGCCGAGGCCGAGAAACTGTTCCTTGCCGCCGGCGACCAACGGAACGCCTTGTATGCAAGGCTTGGCAGGATCCGCTCGACCGTCGGTCAGCGAGCACTACCCGAAACTTCGGCTCAGCTCGCATCTGAATTGGACAACAACCCCCTGCTGCAAACGGACAAGCAACTCCGTCTGTTCTGTCTCATCGTGAAGGGCGACATTGACGGCGAGATCGGTGGCGGTGCGATGCGTGAAGATTGGGAGCGGGTGCAGGGCCTTGCAACGGAGTTGGGTGACAACAAATGGCAGTATCGCGCCCTCGCCCAACTCGGGGTGGCCGCCTTCTACAATGGCGACCTAACGACCGCCGGAAAGAACGTAGCCAGCGCCCTGGCTGCGGCTACCAAAAACAGTGACGTTGGCACCCAGATCCGCCTTTTGACCACTCTCGGGATCGGACTGCACGAGTCGCATATGAACGAAGAGGCACTGACGTATTTCGACAACGCCCTCAAGATCGCCAGCACGGTTCCCGATATTGGTTACCCATTCTTTACCAAGGAGGCGCTCCTGGAAGATCTAGTTGACGTCAAACGGGATGAAGCCGCCCAGCATTTGGCCGACGAGGTTTTGGCGCAGGCGCGGCAGAAACACCACCCTGAGGCCGAAGCAGTTGTGTTGACTCTCGAAGCCCGTATCGCGATGCAGCGGCATGACAGCGCGGCAGCCTTGCACAGTCTGCAACAATCTATGGCACTGTCTGAATCCGGCGGTTTTGTCAGGGAACTTGCGGGAGCGCAGGAGCTGGCGTCAGACATCTATCGAGACCGTGGCGAGATGGAAAAGGCGGCGGAGTTAGCAAGTCTGGCTGCAACTTCGACTCAGGAAAGCGGCGACACATGGTCCGTCCCACGGCTCCTGCAGGCCGTGGCCGTGCTGGATATCAGGCGAGGCAAGTATGACGACGCGGACCGCGTTTTTGACCGTGCGTCGGCTTTTGTCGATGCACTGATCGGCAACTACTCCAGCGTCCTGGAGAAGACAGCCGTGATCAGGGCATCCAGCGAACTGTATTCGCAGCATTTCGCGCTGGTCGCAGATCGATTCAACGACGCGCTGAGGGCATACTCGATCATCGAGCAGATCAGGGGGCGCGTGACCACCGACCTCCTCATGGCAGGCGCTGTCGCTCCTGCGCAGGCGAAGAAAGACCAGCGTGCAATTTCCGAACTACGCCTCAAATTGGCGGGAGCGCGATCAACCAGCGAGGTCCGCCAGATTCGTGACCAGATCTTCCTGGTGGAGCAAGCCCGGTGGATTACTCCCGAGATCAGTATTCTGAAGGCGCAGTCGCACGACCGGGTCAGCATGGAACAAGTCCAGCGCAGCCTCGATCCGTCAGCGGTCATCTTGGAATACGTTGTGGCCGATCCCCGCTCGTATTGCCTCGTCATTTCAAGAACGGATGCGCGCATCGTGGCGCTCGCCGACAAACAAAGCATCGAAGCCTCGATCGCGGCGTATCTGAAAGCTGTGAAAGCGAAGGGGTCGGCCCACAAGGAAGGGCGCGCCTTGTATGATGAGCTTCTTGCCCCGATCTCGACGGCGGCGCGGAAGGAGAATCTCGTTGTAGTTCGTGACGGTCCACTGCATCTTGTGCCCTTCGATGGATTCATCGATAGCGGAGGACGGTATGTTGCCGAGACCCATACGGTGATCTACGAGCCGTCCGCAACGAGCTTCTACTTGCTCACTTCGCAGAAACGTCGTCCTTCCTCATCCGCGCATGCACTATTGGCGGTGGGCGGCGTTCCGTACAGTCCCGCCGAGCTAAAGCAGGCCAGTATCACCCGTGGTTATGACTCTGGAGCGCTCAGTGACCTGCCCGCATCGAAGGATGAGGTGCTTGCTGCGGAGGCTGCTCTACACGGCCCCGGAGACCTCCTTTTGATCGGACCGCGTGCTACGGAGTCGGCCTTCAAGCGCGCTGCCATGTCGCAATACGGCGTCATTCATCTGGCGGTACACGGCTATGCCAGCACAACGGAGCGAAATCGTTCGGCCTTGGTCTTATTGAGCGATCCGCCGGCGGGCGAAGACGGTTTTCTGCAGGCTTCTGAAATCGTTCAACTGTCGCTGAATTCGGACCTCGTGATCCTCTCGGCGTGCGATACGGCTGTCGGCCCACTTGAGGGAGAGGAGGGTATTGCAGCGCTCTCGGGAGCGTTTCTGCTGGCGGGCGCCCGGAGCGTAGTCTCGACCCTCTGGTCGATTGACGACACTTTTTCTCTCTTCCTGATGAAGCAGTTCTACAAGCACCTTTCGGCACATGAACCGGCTGCTGCGGCGCTCACGGCGGCGAAGCGCGACATGTTGCGGAAGTACGGCGCCGCGGCGGTACCTTATTATTGGGCGGGGTACACATTGGAGGGCGCCCCCAACCTGACCATAGCGCACCATGACTGAAACCAACATGACACCGACATCTCTAAGCCCACAGTTGCGCGCTAAGATTCTGGCTTCGGTCAAGGAGCGCGTCCTGAAGGAGCACTTCAATGTGGGAGGTGTGAACTACAACGAGTGGGCCCAGCGGTTTGACGAGCGATCGCCGACCCTGCTCGACGTGGACATCGAGGAATTCGAAGGTGGGGTGCGCAAAGCCCTGGCGGAACTCGGCAGCAGCCATACCGTCTTCTACCACGAGCGAACCAGCCGGCTTTTGCCCCAACACTCAATCAATGCGACCATCCGCGCCTTTGAACGTGATGGTCGGGAAAGCTGGCATTTTCTGGACGTCTTCGAGGATGGTCCAGCCCACCTGGCTGGCATCAAGCGGGGCGACATGTTGGTCGCCGTCGACGGGACGCTATACGCACCGCCGACTATGCCCCCATTCAGAATTGGTACGACGCACAAGATTGCCGTCTCAAGCGCGCGGGGTGAGAACCCGCGCGAAATCGCAATCAGCGTTCCATTCAGAAAGGGCACCAAAGAGCGCCCGCCGATTGTCGAACCCAGGAGCCCGATTCATGCAGTCGCGGCTCCCAAAACCGGGCTCCTCAAGATTCCCCACTTCCCCGGTCCCACAGGGATCAGCTTCGCGAACGCACTCGACTTGGCAATTCGGGATCTCAAGAGCCGGGGCTGCGACCGCCTTATCATTGATCTGCGCGGAAACATCGGCGGCAGTTTGGGTTTCGCCCGCCTTGCGAGCTACCTGTGTCCCGACCGGATCCCGATCGGTCACAGCCTGACGCCGGCCCGCCTCCGCAAGGGGTATACCCGCGACACGTTGCCGCGTGTTCCGATGCCGAGAACGACGCCCCAGTTTGTGTTGGCGCTCGCCCGTTTCGCACTTCGCGACAAGTCCGTTGTGCTCCTTACCCAAGGGCTAGGGCCACAGCCGTTTCACGGCAGGGTCGCCATCCTCGTGAACGAATGGACCAACAGCGCAGGCGAGATGCTCGCGAGCTTCGCCTCAGAGAACCGTTTGGCGACGATCATTGGCACCAAGACCGCCGGCAATGTCCTTGGAGCTTTGAACCGCAGAGTCGGCGCCGGGTACTGGTTACGGGTGCCTGTCTTCGGTTGGTACACGTCCAGTGGCAAGTGCCTGGAAGGCCAGGGTGTCTCACCTGATCTGCATCTGGATATCGACCCAGTCTCGCTGGACTCGGCGAGCGACCAACAAATGCGCCGCGCGGCTGAAGTTCTTAACCTGGATTTCTGTTTTTGACCACTTACTCATAACCTCGTGAAGCGTTCGGACGCCTTTATCCATAGTGGTTTCAACGTGATGAAGACGCTCCGGAGGTCAACCCCCAATGGGTGACAAACAAAACCAACCATTCCAGCTCTCCTTCAACGCCTCCCTGAAGATCGATTTCCAAGGATCACGAGTCACTTCGGACGGCGGCCTCATTCTGGTGCGCGAACTGGACGAACGTTTGGGCTTTGGTGATCTCATTACCCAGCGCCTGACCGACTCACGGAAGGAGAAGAACACGCAACTCCCGCTGGCGGACCTGTTGCGCCAGTCCGTCTACAGCCGCATCGCGGGCTATGAGGATGTCAACGACGCTGAGCGGCTCTCGCAAGATCCGACGTTCCGGCTGCTGGCCGTACACCGGAATCTCAGTTGAGTCCATGTCCAGGACGATGCGCTGCGGGGAATCGATGGCCTCCCGCTAAACCAGAGATCTACGAGTCGCTGGAGAAGCGCGGCGCGTGGTGGCGAAGATCGAGTACCACTTTGGCGAACTCTTCCCGAAGGCCGCGTCGGCCCGCGCGTGGGCTTCATCGTGACCAACCTGGAGACGGACAGCCGTGCAGTGGTGCGGTTCTACAACAAGCGGGGGACGGCGGAGCAGTGGATCAAGGAAGGCAAGCAGGCGGTCAAGATGACGCGGCTGAGAGAAGATTTGGGATCGTGGGGCGGCGCTGACCTCCCAGTTGCAGACGTTTCGAGACGGAGATTGCTGGCCGAGGAGGAGAACTTCGGCAGCTTGGCTCGCTGAGGTGCGGCTATGGCTGAGCCTGATCGCCTACAACTTGGGAAACCTCTGGCGGCGGCTGGCGCTGCCGAAGAAAATCGAGAACTGGCCGCTGACCAGTTTGCAGCAGCGGCTGGTGAAGACAGGCGGCCGGCTGGTCAAGCACGCCCGATACTACTGGCTGATGCTGGCCGAGAGCCATCTCACACGGCGGCTATTCGGGAGCATGGTCCGGCGGATCGATGCGCTGGCGGTGGCGACCGGGTAGCGGGAGGGCGATGATACAGCGAAAGCGGGCAACTCAGGACGCGAGGGCCGGAGAGGTGCTTACGAAAATGGCTGAAAAGAAGCAACTTCCCGATTTCTGGTTTCTCCAGCGGGGTGGAATTGGCGCTTGGCGAGCCAAAAGACGGCTCCCGGAGAAAGAGTTCCAAAAGGCTGCAATTCGGAGATCAAAAGGTGGGGGCCTGTGATAACCTCAACCCGAGTCGGGAGCCAAAATGGAAATCCTGGTCAAAATGGACATCCTGGCCCGAAACCGCGAAACCCCGCTTGCCGCTGTTTCTATCTTGGAGTACAATCAGTCGATTCGTACGAGCGCAGGAGCGTTCAGCCAAATGCCGGATATGGCCCTGATCGGCACGCAGCGTTTTGTGCCCAAGCCTGTGCCCGGAGCGCCGCGTGCTGTGAAGCGAGCCAACGTCTCTGCGGAGCTCTTTATTATTCCGACTGACGATGGCAAGTTCATTGTTTACGCACCTCTCCGGCGCGCCGCATTCGTAGCGAACAGTGCTCTCGTCGATTTCATCGCGCGTTTGCGAGAGACAGAAATCGTCGACGAGGTCGCCGACCCGGGCGGCCTGGTAACTGATTTCCTTCGGAACCTCGAGATCGTCGACGGCGGCGATGAGCCCCGCCCCATTACCGAATTCTCAGGTGAACCGGAGCCCACGGCTGTTACTCTTTTCCTTACGACGGCCTGCAATTTGCGGTGCGCCTATTGTTACGCGGCTGCCGGGGACACCCCGGCGAGATTCATGAGCCTAAACGTAGCGAAGCACGGGATCGACTTTGTCGCTGCGAGCGCCCGCCGCAAACGCGTTCCGGAAATTGAAATCACGTACCACGGCGGCGGCGAGCCGACGGTTCACTGGAAGGTGATGACAGAGTCCTTGGCGTATGCGCGGGCCTTGGCCTCCCGGTTCGGCCTTGCTGTTAAGGCCTACTCGGCCACCAATGGCGTCATGAGCGCGTCGCAAATCGACTGGGTCGTCCAGAACCTCAACGGGCTTAGCGTCTCCTTTGATGGCCTGCCGTCTGTCCACGACGAGCATCGGCTGACGGTGCTTGGCCGGGGTTCGAGTGGCTCCGTCGAACGATTCCTCCGCTGTTTAGACGCGGCCGGGTTTCCTTATGGTCTCCGGGTCACTGTGACGGCCGATCACATTTCCCGCCTGAGCGAGTCCATTCGTTACATATGTCAGAGTTTCCGCCCCCGCCACGTTCAAGTCGAACCGGCGTATCAATTGGGCCGGTGGCACAACGCCCCTTCGTCGGAGACGGAGGCCTTTATTGGTGCGTTCCGGGCGGCCCAACTTGTCGCGAAGAGTTACGGGCGCTCTCTGTTTTATTCCGCTGCCCGCCTGGGCGGGCTCACGAACCATTTCTGTGGGGTTTCGCAGGACTCGTTTGCTTTGTCCCCTGACGGCAATGTTTCGGCGTGCTATGAGGCTTTCTCCGAGGAGAATCCTCTAAGTGCGTGGTTTTTCTACGGCAGACCTGCTGGTGACGGGTATCGGTTTGATCAAGCTGTTCTGAACAACCTGAGGCGGCAGTCCGTCCAGCATCGTGAGTTCTGTGCCGGGTGCTTCGCAAAGTGGACGTGTGCGGGAGATTGTTACCACAAGTCGCTCACCGTAAGCGGGCCGGGAGGCTTTGCGGGCTCAGATCGGTGCCATATTGCGCGCGAGCTCACCAAAGATTCGATCTTAGAGAAGATCGCCGCCTCTGGGGGTCTGTTCTGGCACGAGGGTGCGTTGGGTCAGGCCGGCGTGTCGCCTAGAAAAGAGGTTCTGTCATGAGAAAAGAGGGTGGTAAGCCGCAGTATGGGCTCGTGCGGGTTCAAAGAGACTCTCTGGCGGAGCCGCAGGTCTTCCTTGTTGGTGGCGCCATCCCCGGGTCGGTCGGCCGGAGGGACTTTCTGCGGATCGGTGCCGCAGTTCCGGCAGCGGCGGCGTTGGCTGCGTTTTCGGCTGCTCGCGGCGCGGCTGCGACCGCCGTAATCCGTGCGCATGCTGGCGCGATCACCTCTCTCCTCGCGTCGTCAGACGGTACCGTGCTGACATCCGGTTCCGGCACGGAGGACATGAAGAAGTGGGTACTTCCGGACGGCTCACTCCTTGGGCCCTTCGGAGATCCACCGGTTCGGAGCGTTGGTATATGGGCTCTATCGCCAGATGGCGCTCGTTTAGCTCACGCCCTTTCGGCCCCACCATCTTCACTTGCGCGCCAATCCACAATACAGATCTACCGATTCCCGGAAGGCTTGGCCGGCGGAGAAATTCCGATCACGGAGTTTTCACAGCCCACGGCAGTCGCTTTTGCGCCTGACCCAAAATCCCTGCTGATTACAGACGGTTCAGAAATAGTGGTTGCCACTGTTAATCCTACCGGTCAGCCGCAGTTGACAAGACGATTTCAAGCCGGCCTCGGCATAACATGTCTGACTGTCGACCGTTCCATAATCATCGCCGGATCTCGCGACGGGGTGATTCGTACTTGGAATCTCTCGAGCGGCGCTGCCGTAGGTCGGTTCAACATCGGTGGCGCGATCACCGCAATACTTCTCCTTGTCGGACAGCCGACGGTTGCAACTGGGCACGCCGACGGAACCATCAATCTTCTTTCATTGGGGGATGGAACGTCCGTAACAGTGGCGAGGTTGAACTCGCCGATTAGAGCGTTAGTGCCCGGTCCCGGTGGTGACTCGTTGGTTTCCGGCTGTGAAGATGGGACCATACGTCACATTTCCCTTCTAACCGGGGATTCTCTCAGCACGCGCAACCTGGAGTTGGCTGATGGAGCGAACCTGACGATGATGGCGGTGATCGGCGGCAAGAATCTCATCGCCGTCGGCACTAGCACTGGTCAAATAGTTCTCCTGGATTTTCCAGACTTGCAGACCCGAACCTATCTTTTCGATCCCGTCGCGAGTGACCAAAGCGCGAAGGGTGTGGCGTTCCGCATTCTTGACCCCACAACGGGTAGGACCGTGACGTACACCCTGCCGTGTGGTTCGCAAATCCCGCCTGGAGCCACCTGTGTCTGCAACTGCGTACCGGGCGCCGCCCCGGCACCACTGAATATCCAGAACCAACTTCCACCTAATCCGCCTGGTCCGACAATGAGGCTGCCGTGTACACCCACGCCGATTCCACCGGGCTATAGGTGCACTTGCAACTGTATTCCGGGCCAGTGATCTCCATGCCATATTCCCGTCATGAAGCTGTGTTTACTCTTACGGAGGTGATCATGCGAGGAGTCGTCCCGTTCATGGTTGCAATTGCTGCGACGTCGGTTTCGCTAGCGCAGATTGGGCCGTGTTTGCGCCCGATATCGGAACAGCAAATTATCGCGATGGCTCAAAGCAAAATGTCGGACAGAGAATTGAGAGCATCCATTACCAACTGTGGGATCGACTTCTCGCCCACCGAAGCAGCCCTCGTCCGCCTGCGCGGCGCGGGGGCTACCTCCGTTGTTCTCGTGACTGCACGACGAAAGGGAGAACAACAAGCGTGGGACGCTATTAAAAACACTACGAGTTCTCGGCCGCTTCAAGAGTTCCTCCAGATCTATCCGAGCGGGCAGTTTGCGAAGGAAGCCAGTGAACTTCTTAACACTGCGCTGAAGATCGAGGAAGCCGAAAGGCTCGCGAAGCTGCAGGGAATGACTCTGGTTCAGGCAAGGCAGGAGGTGGCCGACCTCGAGGCTAGGATCCTGAAGCTTACACGGGAAAGCGAGGAAAGCAGACAAGCTGCCCTCGAGAAACTAGACGCGGAATACCATGCGCAACGGGAGGAGGCTGGCCGCCTGAAACCAAAGGATATCTTCGAATCTGACGTGGACTACGCTGAACGTACTGCGGCCGCGAAGAGGACTGTGGACGAGTTAGACAGGAAGCACGAGGCGGAGCGACAGCGCATTGCGGAGAATGGTTCGGACGAATTGGCGGCACAGAGCGGAGACCTGAAGCGCCAACTTGCAGAACTGCGAGGCAGGAAATACATCATCGAGGGCGCTAAGTTGGAGTTCGTCGACTACGACGCGAACCAGGAGCGCCTGACTGCTCGCCTGGACGGAGAGGAGTACTGGTTTCAGATACCAAGGGCCAGTGCGCGGGATCTGTACGGGCGATGGCCAACGGTTAGGGTGGCCCAGGCTTTTGAGGAGAACCAAAACGGTGCTCGCGACATCGTGGATAGTAGCGAGGGTAAAACAGTTTATTATCCTGGGATTCCGAAGAGGAGTGCGCGCGTAGAATTTCTCCCGAACAATTGCCCTTCTTTTGCGGCAGACGGGCAACTGGCGACTTTCAACCCCGATAGTGACTGCGAGATGCACCAGCTAATTCGAGGGAGCGACTCCCGATCCTTGGTGCATAGATACACTTTCCGAGTCACCACGAAGGTACACGTCACCATCACTGCTGATGCTTCGCGTGGCCAGCAGCGGTTCACGCCGTTGCTTCTGCTCTACGATCAGGAATTTGTCAATTTCGCAACGGGACACCGCCTCAGCCTCACGGAGGCCCAAATAGAAATCGATCTAAATCCAGGCGATTACATAGCTTTGGTGACCTCAGCCGGCAGGACCGGCGGACAATACGTACTTGAATTGAAGAAAGGAGACCAATAGAATGTCGCTCCCTGGAGTTTTCTTGCGGCTTGCTGGTACCGCTGCAGCTCTGTCGAGCTATGCTCTGATACTTCCGTTGGGGCCGCCGGCGGCGCAGGCCCAAGCCTCCCGGATACCGGTGATTGACACTATCGAAGGCTTCAACACCGCAAACAGAATGGGGCGTATTGCTTCAGCGAAAGTGCGCGTAATAGACCAGAGCCAGCGGCCGATAGAGAGAGCCTTGGTAACGTTTCAGTTGCCTGAGAACGGCGTCTTCTTGGGCGGATCGCGTAAGGCAGACATCGAGACCAATGACAGCGGCGAGGCGCAGACGCCGGGCATTTGTCCGACAGGCCTTGGCGACTTTCCGATATCGGCGACGGCTACGGTCGGTGACCAGCAGGCTTTGGCAACTATCCCCCAGCGGAATGAGAATCCTCAGTTTGGAAAGGTGATCATCAGTCCCATCGAAGGCAACAAGGCTATAAATGTCTTGAAACAGGGAAAAGCAACCGAGCCGGTCGTTCAAATCATTGACGAGAACCACATGCCGGTGGCCTGCGCGCTGGTAACCTTCTCCCTGCCCAAGGCGGGCCCAAGCGGCGTTTTTGGCAACGGCCAACTGACGCTTGCCAGTAGAACTAACGCGGAAGGCAAGGCGACGGGTACGGGGCTCCGCCCCAACGCGCAGTCGGGCAAAGTCATCATTACGGTAACGGCCTCTGTTCCACCTCTCACCGGCGCGATCAACATTACGCAGACAAACGCAGGTAGTGGGCACGCACGTTTGGTTGTGGTGCTACTTGCCGTGGCTGGGGCTGGAGGCGGAGCGGCGGTAGCGCTTGCGCGGGGTCACGGATCATCAAGCTCCTCGCCCGCCAGCTCCACCCCCACCTCAACTGTGATCACAATTGGGCCCGGCCCGGGTTCGTTTGGGACCCCACCGGTTCATTGAACATCGAGGCTACTGATATGAAACTCATCCGTACTGGTAACCAGCTCTGCTTCAGATTGACTTTGCTATCACTTGTTCTCGGCGTGAGTTCTGGGGCGCAAATAGTCGTAACACCTGCACCGCTCGGCGCTCCGCGGAGCAGTGCCTCAAGAATCTTAAGACTCCGATCGAGTGCGCCGCTCTCTAGTAAAGACAGCCAGGACAATCAGAGCGATGGCATTTGGGCCGCACCGCTTTCCGGCTATGTTGCCGATCCGGACGGTCACAGCATTCGTCCTATTGTTGGCTTTCGAATGTTCTCTTTTATCGGCAATCGGGTGGCCTTCGGTGAGGAGATGGCATCGGCACTCTCTTCTCCAAACCAGAACTATGTTGCCGAGGTGAATGCGAGTGGCGTGTTGTCGTTATGGCTCGATGTGCCCGGTAGCCTGGGCGAGTTCTCTTTACCTGAGGACGTGTCATTGACGAGTCGAGTGGAGTTCAGTCCTCTTGGCTACAGCCTTGCAGTGATTTCGGAGGGACGCGAGCTCGTACAGATCTTTTACGCTCTCCCCAACAATCCGAGCCTGGCTTTCTCAGCGACTTTTTCAGATCTGGGCGGCGCGCCTAATGTCCTAGCGACCAGCGACGACGGGACAACTCTTCTTTTCAGCATCCGAAATGGCAACCGGGATTCGCTCTACGCATTTCAAGGCTCAGGGCGGCTGCAGCTCGTATATGTTGGCGAGGGAATCAGTTCCGTGGCCTTTGCGCCGAACTCCCTTACTGCAGTAGTGACCGACGCAGCGGCTAATCAGGTAAACCTGTTGCTCAACCCGACGGGCTTCTTTGTGCCATCGTTGCTTGCGGATCAAAACGCGGGAGTATCCGAACCAATCGCGGCTCAGTTTTCACGGGACGGTAACCAGATAGTGGTTGCCGAGTCTCGAACTGGAATTGTGCAGACGTTTGCTCTAGATGGAACGCTCGGCTCATCTACGCTTGCACGCCCTTCGGAAACTAGAATTCTAGGCCCAAGTCGGCGCATGATTTCCATCTCGCAACGGGAAGCGCACCGACCCGACGCCGAGCGGCTACTGCTAAGTCGTATGATCGGGAATGCGGTTTTCCGTATTACTGATTTTGATGGATCCTCTATCGCGGTCTTTGACGGCGACTCACAGCCACCGGCAGTGTTCCAGATCGGCCTGGAGGCCGAGGAAGGCCCCTCCGCCTCAGATGCAGGCGCGCTGCCAGCACCGCAGGCTACAGTTGCTGGCTCCTCGCTGTCCAGCTCGTCTCCGAGCGCGAGTTGTACGCCTCCTGCTTCGCAAGAATACTTCCTACAAAACGGCGTAATTTACCCATGGATTAATCTTAGTAACTCCGCCAGCTCCGACTCTGTGACAGTAGCAATCCAGGGTACGTCGACCGTTTCGACTCTGAGCCGGGCTAGTGCCAGCTTAGGGTGTTACTTTGCGCAAGTGTCGCTTTCCGGGGTTGCTCCAGGGGACTACACTGTGGTCTTTAATTTGAACGGTGCTCCCACTCAGACCCAATCTTTCACAATCGTCCAGAACCAGGTCACGCTTAGCACGGTAGGTGGCGCGATACAACCTCTCCCTGGGGCGAATCAGGCGAGTCTTCAGGTGTCCGTTCCGCGTGCTCTGCCTGATATCATAAGCGTGGGTGTGAAGCCGACCGTTGTTCCTAACGGAGTGGTCAACGGACTGACGGGCGCCGTATATGACTGCCGTCTCCTCCAGGGCTCCGGGAATGTATCTATCGCGGCCGGCCAGACCGCGACTAGCCCGTTTACTGTATCAGCAGGGACGGTCGCGGGCACTTGTGGGTTTGCCACTGGGTCGGTCAGTGTTGGCAATCCAGCACTGTCCTTCGTGCCGCCGTCGGTTCAGGTGTCTTTTACTAATTCAGTCGCCGCACCGACACTGAATCCCGCGTCAGTGAACAACGATTGGACTCCGACGAGTACTGGCTTTGCTAACGGGTTTGATGTAGTGGTGTCCGGCTGGGCTCCCACACGCGATCTCATGAGTATTACCTACAACTTCACCGCAATGCCGGGTTATACGGTGAGCGCGTGGTCGCCGCCTTCCTGGCTTGGCAGCACCATTACGCAAAACGTTCAAGCTGGTGCGGTTAGTTGGTTCACGAGTCAGGCTTCGGCAAGCACTGGCGGGTCATTTTTATACACGCAGGAGTTCTCCGTTTTCAATCCTTTGCTCGGCTACCCAAGTGCCGGCTGTCATGTGCTCCAATCCGTTTCCATTACGGTTACATCGTCCGCAGGAACCTCGGCGCCAATTAGTGTCAGCATTCCGTATGACGTTTCAGAGGCTTGCGTGAACTAGCTCTTGGGGGATAGCGCGGCTTGAGCGGGTTGTGAGATGTGTTCGGTCCGACCTTCGTGCTCAGCAGAATGAGTAGTGCTATTTTTAGGGTCTCGATCGACCAGATTAGCGCTGCGGTGGGCATCGACCCGTATTCGAAAGCGGTCCTCAATGTCCCAGTACTCGATGCTGCGGACGTCGCCGAGGAGATCACGTCACGCTTTCTGAATGTGATCTTTCTCTTCAACGGCGCCATCCCGATCATCGCACTCCAACTGAATGCGATGGCCATCGGCGACAAGGTCATGCTGAATTTCACGAGGGTGATGGACGCAGTGACTCTGGGCGTCGAGGAAGACACCGGCGCCGATGCCACGCCAACGGACCGCTTATACTGGCAGAGTCGTGGCTCGGCTCTATCAATGGGCTTTCTGGGTCAGTTGATCGCTCTGATCAATTCCAAGATCAACCCCGGATCGCTCCAACTGAGCATAGGCTTTTAGAGGCAGGCTTGACGACGTGTTCTTCGGGATTCTTATGCAAGAGGCCGTCGAACTTGTCGACAGCTGCCTGGATGTCGTCCGCGGACTAGATGACACTCCGGGTCGGTCGGAACTCGGCCAAGGCAACAGTGTGGAACTTGACTTAATGCTGCCTGATGTTATGCTGTTCATTCTGATCTGACCGTTTACTTGCCCACATACTGGGCAGCCATGGTCTTGGCAGAATCGGAAAGCCCCACCGACTTCGGCGGGGCTTCTTGGGATGGTGATCAGCCTGTCAGATTTTTTCATTTCACCCGTAAGACTTGAAGGGCGGCTGAAGCGGCCTAGGTATACCAGCAATCCCCCTGAAGGTATTGGTCACATTGAGTGGTGATTCGCCAGCACCAGCCGCCGTGAGGTCCGTGCCGGTCGATTAACTCCGCCTGCACGAACTGACAGCCGCTTCTGTTGGCTACGGGAGTAGCGAGAGTAGCCGGCGTGCTGCTCGGTGTGCCCGCCAACAGCCTCGGCGCTGCGAAGGTTGCGAATATATTGATGGTGGCCCACAGGGCAAACATCGCCATCGGTGGGCGAAAGAGTCTCTTTACGGTGGTCCGCATTTCTAATCTCCTTTTTGGAGACCGTCGCGAAAGTGACTGCGCGTTCGCAGTGCGATCTCCTGTGATCGGTTGTAAGGCAGTTTCTGCTAGCTGCCAAAAAGCCCGACGGATTCCACGGCTGAAGAGACGTGGAGCTGACTGGGTTCCTGTCGTGGCAAGCCCGTCAGGTCCCCTGTCTAGTTCCCGCGGTCTGTCCGCACCGGCCAACGTGGGTTAGTGTTCCGTGCCACTGTCGCCGGCGACGTTCCGCGCTATTGCCAATAGGAGATAGATTTGACGCACCTGTACTGTCTTACGGAGGACAATATGTGGAGTGCTCAGATTTAGTGAGGGGGGAAACATTCTCGGAATCTTTGCGATCGGGCGGAGAAGAGCAGGCCCTCTGGCGGCGAAATATTATGTCAGCCTGACGTGTTGACCACGTCGAAGTTCCGCGCCTTGGACAGGTATGCTGGAGGCAAGTGCAGTTCTCAGCTTCGCGTTGTCCGCCTCGCGCCTTAGGAATCCGTTATCGTCGGGCGTCAAGCGTGCCCGCAGGCTGTGCTCCTCGGGAAGATATCGCAGCAACTCCTCCAATTCGGGAACCGGAAGGGTGATCGAAACGCGACAATACTCCGATGGGATTCTATCGACACTGTCCACGATCAGCGAGTCCTGGCTGTTCTTCCGAAGCGAAATCGTGTTCAACCGGCCCTTCATGCGCAGCAGACCGCGAGTTTCCATGAAGTACTTGAGAAGTCCCTTCAGGCGCTCGACCTTGTTTTCAGCCGCAGCTTGGCGGGACTGGAGCCGGTCGATCTCGGCCTTGGCATTCCGCGCATCGAATTCCTGCGACTTGATGTAGTTCGCGATATTGTCGACTTTCGCCCCGAATGCCTCGCAGTAGCCGAGTAAGGCCTGTCGCAGTTCCTCCGGGATCTCTCCATTGTTGTTCGCCGCCTCGTCCGTTGCGGATTCCATTAGGATCGACAACGATTCGTCCAACTCAAACAGCGTCATCTCCGACGCAAGGGTTTGTTGTAGCGGCAGGGGTGCTTGCGACGCCATAGAACCTCCATTGTTGTTTTTGGAAAACGCGCTCCGAACGGCGTCCGCCCAGTTTAGGATTTTCGGAATGAACTCCAGCACCGGGCGAAGTCAAAATAGCGAGAGTTGATCCGAAGAATCCGACGAAGCTGCTGAGGCGGATCTCCGCCGTGCGGCAACCTGCGGCACGTCCTGCCCAAATACCAGCGAGGGAACAAATCGCGACACGGAGATCCGCGGCGGCTCCGCCACCGGTTCCGGCGCAGTTGGCTCGGGTGTTTGGCTCTGAGGCTGTTGTATTCGCAGTGCCCTCCAGACTTCGTCGGCAGATTGGCCGACACCCTGGTGCATCACGAGCTCCCGTGCCAGCGTGGTAAGCACATCGGCGCCATCGTCCATCGCTTGCAAACCGCTGTCTGAGAATTTGCCCTCCAGCGCCATTGATACCAGCAGTTTCTTTCCCATGAGCCGAAGGCAACCGACCTGCGCCGTGTTCTCATAGCAGAGAAAGCGCACCGTCACGGGTTTGGTCTGGCCGATGCGCCAACTCCGGCGGCTCGCCTGCCTCAGCGTAAACGTGGAGTATCCGGTCTGATACCAGATAATTGCTGGGCAGAAAATCAAATCAAGCCCCGTTTGAACAAGACGTGGGTGTCCGATGAAGGCCTGCACGCCGGCTCTGAGCTGGCGCTCGTACCATGCCTCTCGGTCCTCCGGCGGCGTTTGAGTAGTGAGCACGGCAGCTTTGATGCCGGCCGCGTTCAGAACTGATTCGAGCCGGCGCGTAACGTCACGCTTTTGAGTGTAGGTAGCATAGATTTGGACGGCCCGCCGATTCTTGACCTCCGATTGAACCATCTCGACGAGCCTGCGCTCCTTCGCATAAAGGACGGACTCATCGAGATCTGGTGGGTCCGCAATCAAGAATCGTTCGCGCTGCTTGGTCTCCTCGTCATAGGCAACGCCCCACAGCGGTCCAATCGAAAACGGCCGGTCGGGATACAGCAGCAACGCATTGAGGGCCGTACTCACCACCGACGAATTGCCGCGGTGTTCCTGAAGGGCTGCCGCGATGTCCTGCTCCAGGTCTGCGTAGGCCTCGGCCAGGGGTTTATCCATCGGAACACTGACCACTTCCTCCGTGTATGGCGGAAGATTGGCAGAGATGTCTTCCAACGAAACGAATGCGCCAATATCCATGAGAAATCTGCCGAAAAGCAACGGAGACGCTCCGGGACGCTCCTTGACCCGCTTGGTCACCTTCGCTTTGGAGCAGGCGTTCTCCTGGGGATCGATGGTGGTGATGGTCTCCAGAACGCCGTACGTCTCCGTGAAACTTCGGATGCCAGCGTCGCCGTATTCATAACCCTGGGAAACCATTCGCGCGGGATCGATGCGATACAGGATATTGAACACGTCGGACGCCATGCCGCCCGTCAGCGTGCCGGTCAGCACGATCGTCTTGTCGACGGCGGCGGCAAGTGTTCCGAGCGCGTTTCCTTGCGCGGTGTCGGCGGCTTTTGCCTCGTGGACTTCGTCGGCGATGCCAAATTTGAAGAAGTGCGGAAGAAAACGCCCGATGAATTCAATGGGTGCGTAGCGGCGGATTCTGGCGCCGTCAGCCTGCCAAAGGGGACTGTAGAAAGGTTTCCGGGGCTTGGTTTTGTCGCCGCCACACAGCGCGACTGATTCCAGGGTCTCGGCGTACCGTTCCTGCTTGCCGAAGTCATCGCGCAACAGGCGTTCGTCATCGAAAACAATGGGACGGCCGCTATCCGGGTTGATGACCGCGCCGTTGTAGTTACCGCACCGCGCGATTTGATAACTGTGCCGCCAAAACGCTCCCAGCTTGGCCCTATCTCGGCCGCAGATGACGAAATGCGGCCCTGGCCCGTGCTCAGCAACCCAGCGGTCCCATGGGGATTTGTGTTTGCCGCGCAACCTCATGTCGGTGAGCGTCGTGTGAGCACCATCGCGGACAATGCGGCCATTCCGAAGCCGCAGTTCGTTGACTCCTTGCGGGCCAGATTGACCTGGTCGTAGCGACCGCAGGCTGTCGATCACATACGTTCTGGCGCCGGGGATTGTCTGCAGAATCTCGCGCGCCGTCTTCTGAAGCAATTGCGGCGGTACGACGAAGAGACAAGCGTACGGGCGTCCTGCTGCAAATACGTGAGCGATGGCCATGGCCATGAGCGTCTTGCCAGTGCCCATTTCGGCGATGATGGCAACCGAGTTGGCTTGCTGGAGCCTTTTAACGGCGCCAGCGATCGCGACTTCCTGGGCGGCAAACGGCTTCCGCAGAAGTTTTCCCAGGATTGGCGAGACAGGTTCGCCGGGTGCGTGGAGAGCGGGGAAGCTGGTCAGGATCCGGTCTCCAATTTCGACCGAGAACTCTCTCAGGTACTCCTCGAGTGTTGCGATTGCCATAGGGCCGACTCCATAGGAAGCAATGTAGACCTACAGCATTGCCGCGCCGGTCTACGGTGGAGGGATTTGGATGTGGCCGCTCTTGAGGCCGGCCCCGATCCATTCCAGAAATTCACTCTTTGTGCCCCGGATCGCCACTGGGGCACAATTCAGGCCGGACAATGGCCGGACACGACCGGCTTTTTGGAGGCGAATACGGAACCACTCGCTCCAGTCCGAAAGCAGGGGCAAGCCGTGGAGATTTGTGACGGCCCGCAGAATCAGATCGGGAGAATCGCTTTTGACGATGATGCGAGCCTGGTCACCTTCAGCACGGAACTGCGTGGAGACCACCACCAGGTGTCGCACTGGACGCTTCCGTCCGGGTATGTTCAGCGTCCCGCGATACACCGTGGGGCGCTCGCCAAACTGGACCATATACGGTTTCAGATCCTGGCCGCCGACCCGTATCGCTTCCTCTCCAAGTATCGCCGCCCAGAGAGCGGCGACCTCAACGTCGGTACCGAACGCCGAAAGCAGGTGCCCGGCTGAAGGTCCGGTTTTCTCCGCCCTTTCGCCAATGAAACAGTCAGCGGTAAGCCGGATGCGAGTCGCGGTGTCCCTCAGCTTCTTTTCAAACTCCGCAAAACCAAAACGCTCGTGAGCATTCTTCATTCGATCAGCGCCGTTTCTCCATTCGCAAACGCGATGGCCAGTTCGTGGACGAACTGTTCGCGCTCACGGATAATGGTCTTTTCGTCTTCGCTGTCCTCGGTTCTGATGACCCGCTTTTTGGTCTTCCAGGCAGCGACGTGGAGACGGTCACCAGACCCAAATCGTCCATTCAAGAGGCCGGCTGTTGAAAGGAGGCCGATGTGCCCCTTGTGCAAAGGAGTCAAAGGTCGTGTCGTGATGGAAATAGGCTGAGGATCGAGTAACTGGGCAACCTGCCGGTACGCCGGCGACGTGGGCAGCAGATCTTCGATGGTATCGAAGGGCAAGCCAGCGTTGGACACTTCGGCGGGACCGGTCAGCGGCACCCGCAGTTCGACTCGCCTCTCCGACAAGACCGGCAGCGCCTCGTGCTGCCGTGCTGTGGATACCAATCGGTTTCGGCAGAATGAGATTTCCGAGTCGCGAACGCGGTCCCGCTCTCGCCGGGAGCGTGCAATAGCGAAGACAACAATCTGTTTGTACAGAACACACTCGGCGGATTCCAGCCGAAATATTTCGATGTCTCGGAAATGTGAGGCAAGAACTTGGGCACACCCCGCCAGTTGTTGTGCCGGCAAGACGTAGATGAGCACGCCGCCAGGGACAAGCCAGCGGGCGAAGTGGGAGAGGAACAACACTTCATAGCGTTGGTTGCCCGACTCCCCGAATTCCGCATCAAAGGGCGGATTGCAGTAGGCTAATCCGAACGATTCCACGCGCGCGTGCGCGCTCAAGGCGTCGCCCTGGATGACGTGGTCCAGAACCCTCGCGGCGGCGTCTGCGCGGTAGGAATCCAGCTCGATCCCATACCTGATGGCCTTCGAGGACCCGGTGATTACCGCCATGGCCCGTCCTTCGCCGGCGCAAGGGTCCAGTGCAGAGAAGGGTTGTTCGGGAAATGTGAGGCAACTTCGAATCAATTTCGCTTCCCGGTCCGGAAGCGGGTAGTAATTACAGCGGGCCTTTGCGGCGAGCCTGGCCATTGATCAAGCCTCCTTTTCGTTGCCTGTCGTGTGATGTAAAGGATAACTTTGCCGTTTGGCAAGGTTATGGTTTAAGCGGTATATGTCACGTTGCCGATGGTGATGGCCCGCGACGTTGAAGACCCAAGCGGCGGCTCTCAGGGCAGAATGAGTGATTGCCTGGCCATCTTGACGGCGCGTCGCACGGCTCCCCATTGTTTGAGCGAGCCCTTGCTCAGTAAGCGCATAATACGGGGTTCCGTCGGAATCTGACCATTTGCGTGGAGATCCTGCGTAATCCGGCACACCTCTTCGTTCAGCAACTGCTCGCGCTCGCGCGTCCGCTCTCGCTGGCACCGTAGGTACCGCGACCGTATTGCGCGACAGAGGTCTGGACACTTCTCCACCAAATTCGAAACTGATAGGCAAAGCTGATGGGCAACGCTGCTGAGCGATAGAGCTGACTCTCCGCGCAGAATCGCGAGTAGTGCTGCTCGGAGCTTTGCTGTTTCCTGTTGGGCGTGGAGTACCCTTGCTGCGAGTACGCGGTCCGTCTCGTCGCGAAACCGTGAACGCAATGTCGATGAGTTCCGGAAGCCAAGACGCCGGCTCAGGCTGTGAAGTGTCGGCGGCGGATCCTTGAGACTTGCAGTGGCCACGGCTTGCTGCAGGGCCACAAACCGACGCTTTTTGCAGTCCTCTAGCTTCTGCGCAATGGCATGACAAAAATCAGGAAACTTCCGCTGGATGAGGCCTCCGTTCGCATACCCGAGGTGCATCGCGATGCGTCGGACCGACACCGGCGGATCTTGTGCCAAGGATTGTTCGAGCGCTGACCGGATGACGTCAATCTCGCAGATCCTTTTCGCGCCCGGCTGTTTCCACCAATGCGTGCGCGTGCAGGCGCGGTGTCTGGCCGTTATCCTGCGACAAAGGACTGGGTCAACCTGATACAGGCGCTCATACCGCTGGTATCCCAGGCGCCTCGACAGCGCCGGCACACTGGGACATTCGTCCTCCCGTAGTGCCGCCTTCAGCAGCCTCCTAACTTCCTCCGAACTCCGCAAGGCCTTCACGCCTCGATCATCTCTTGGGAAATATGCTGTGATGGCGGGCCAGTTCACGCCTGCTAATCGCCGGCTGGTGAGGACGGCAGCAGCCGGAATACCAAGGTGAAAGCAGGCCCGCACCAGCACGTCGAGCCGAGGCCGCATCTTACCAGTAACCCAAGACTGCACAGCGCCACTGCTCGCGCGCGTCAACTCCGCAAATGCCTTCGTGTTTCCGGATGCCAGCCGATCGATGCAAATCCGAAGATTCGTACTGAACCTTGCCCTCGATAACCTGCCTGCGGTACTGCAGCGGGCAACTACATCTCCGACGGTGGTGGCCACATACAGCTCATAGTCGTTGTCGTCGGGATTCGTGCGTGGCTGTGATGGTCCCGCCGGTCTTCCGAGCCAACGGCCGCACGAAGAGCAATATCCCGGTCGCGAATGCGCTGCAAGTGGCGGCAGTGCCTTATCGCAGAATGGACATCTTTCCTCCAGCGGCGCGGCGTGGATCGGACAAACGGTAACGCCGCGGATAGTCCATACTAAACGCTCGTAGACGGTACCAGCCTCTCGATCAGCTTCATAGCACTTTGGGCACCATGCTCTCCGCCGTTTGAGCAAGAACATATTGGATAAGATGTGGCGCAACGGCAACAGCGTGAGAGCATCCAGATTCGGCCAGCGAGTCAATCTTTCGAAAATCTTCACCCATCTCCGCGCTCGTGGCGATATTCCGTTGATATCGTAGGCTGTCGCGTGAAAAAGCTGTCGTTTGGGTCGCCTCGCTCGGTGGAGGGGAAATCGGTTGCAAAACTTGGCGTTCTCTCGGGCCATTGATTCCCGGCCCACTATGTCTCCAATCGAGAGTACATGAGCCTCCGCAAGCCGGGTAATGTAGCCGCTTAGGCTCTCAACATGCGGAGTTCCGATGCCCACAGGTGCAAACGAGTAGAGCCGACTCCGCGACGGAACATTGAAGACCTGCGTTTCCCAAATACCGTATGTCTCTTTAGGTTCCATGGACAGCTGCACTTCTTCCGATGGGATCGCGTTTGGGTCTCCGCTGCCCAGGGCGGCGCCCGGCTTTACGAGGAGAATCTACGCTCGTCGGGGGTGCATTAGACCGATGTTGCCCGGCGCCAGGCGTTCCGCAACCATTCAGGCCCAATTGCACGCGCAAGCGAAGACGACCGTCATTACCCTCTTCAAGGCGTGTTTCCCCTTCGATACACTCTGAAAGAAGCTTGTCACATTGGGTAACGGACAGCGCGCATGCTTCGAGATCCTTTCGTTCCAGCCGATTTGCGCCGCGGCCGAACATTGACGACAGCGCCATGACCAGCCAGTCTTTCACGATCCCGACGCAGCCAATACTCCGCTCGTACAGAAACTCCCAATCCTTCACCAGATCCGGAGGCTCCGCAATCGGCAATTGTGCAGCGAACGACCGCAGTACGTTGGCGAAGATCGCCGCTTCGCCGGGACGATCGGCCCGGTAGCGGCCGAAATGCACGTCGAGGCTACGGCGGCTCAGTTGGCCGCTCAAGTTCCGGAAGGCCAGCAGGTCGTAAGTGCCCACCAAAACATGTGGAGTTCCCGTGCAATTGGCGATGGATTTAATCACATCCAACTGGTCCAGGAGTCGACGGCCCGAGCTCATCTTGGCCAGATGTTGGGCCTCATCGATCAAAACCGCCGCGGGCCTACGATATCGAAGCGCCTGTTCGACGGCGTATTGGTACTCAGCGCCAGATGACCTTGCGGCAGGGTCGAAGCGGAAAAGCGACTCGGTGGCTCCGCGCGGTCTGCCTTGCCGGTCGAGTTTGTAATCGATCAGAGGCTCACGCATCACGCCCAGCAGCCTCCTAAAATGGTCTCGCCAGCTAAAGTTTCCGGTATCCGGGGCCACAGCTTCAACACTGACGACCGGCAGGCGCCCCTTGTCGTGCTTCAGATCAGGAGCCAATCCCGCCGTGAGATCGCTCTCGACCTTTGCACGAAGGGTCGTCTTCCCAACTCCGGTCGGTCCAAGAACGAAAACGACGGAGTTCCGGGGCGCATCCGATATTGCGGTGATCAGTCGCTCTCTGGCTGCCAGCAGATGTGGATGGGCAATCGTCACCTTGCGAAATTGTTGTAGCTTCGCCCCCGACGATTCCGTCTCTTCGGCTCTGCGATGAATAGCCCCGACCCCGGCACCCATCAGAACTCTCCATAAACCTCGACAACATCGGTGGGGGGAATCGCCTTCTCAATGAGAGTGGCTGTGTCTGCTGGCGCGTCCCGCTGGCTTCCATTAGGGCCATCGCCCGATCTCACCACCGCGCTCTCCCGGTCGCAGGCCCGTTGCACCAAAAGCGCTTCCTGGGCCTCCACCGATTCGAGAAATACCGCAAGCATCTTTGCATTGACGTTCAACCGTCGCGCTGAGTGCAGCCGATGCCGCCCGCGAATCTCTTCTGTGGCCAGCATCATCTCACGCTCTGACCGGCCGTGGAACACGGTGTAATACTCGGAATGGCATTCAACCCACTGGTTTCTGCAGAACGTGTAGGCTGTGCCGGCGTCGAACGGATCATATCGGACCGGCAAGTGCCGTCCTTCGAACTCTGGATCGCGAAACACATCGGACCAGTAGTAGACGTGGTTGATCTTGACGCCGCGGCCTGGGCAGAGCGTCGCTGTACCTCTGGCAGTGCCTGGCATCGTGCAAAGAATGAAGTTTCGATCATAAGGGATGAGCTTCTGCAGCCGCATGCCGCTTGCTTCGAAGCCTCTCGCGAATGCTTCCCGCGGGCTTTGCCCCAGGGCTGGATGGTCCATCTGATCGTATACCTCGAAGAGATACTCGTTCACCCGTTCGTTCAGTTCATATAGCGTCCAGGTGGCCATCCGTTTTGGATCGACGGACACCGTGACTTGACGGACGTTGCGCGTGATCTGCGTGTTGCCACGGAGATTGTGGATGAACTGCGTGTTACAAGTCCCGAAGAGGCGCTCGCAGCACGATCCAAACCGCGCTTTCGCCGGTGGCCTGGTTTTCTTTATGCATTCGTAGCACGCCAGCAGTGCCTCGAAGTACGTGCTCTGAAATTCCGGACCGCCGTCGATCACGACGATCTGGGGAAGCCGCCCATGACGGCGCACGCACTCCCGCAAAATCATCATGCAAGAGCGGTAGCTGGGCGCATCAAAAGCCAGGCAAAGCGCAAGACATCGCCGGGAGAATGCGTCGGTAAGTAGGGTCATCCAAGGACGACCGAGGACGCGCCCAGTGTGCGAACAGACGAGTTCCACGTCCAACTCGGTATGGTCAATGTGGCCAATTTCAAACGGCCGGTCGCCGTGGCGGGGGGTAGTTGGATCAAGTTCCCAATAGAAGGGTTCGTTTGTGTAGGCTGCCCGCCGGCCTTTGCGCTTCAGGACGCTTTCAAAAGCCGGACGCCTTCGTGACGCCGCACAGAATGTGACATAACTCGGAGCCACTATCCCCTTTTCCTGACAGGCATGCAGCAACGCTGCCCACACGGTGAATTTCGACTTCTGCTTGAGCGTCTCGTAGTTCTGATCGATGTACTCGGTGAGCAAGGCGCGGCTCTCTTCCGGCAATTTGCTGCCACGGTTGCCCCGCTGGTTGGTTTTCGGGATCAGGCCCAGATAACCACTGCCACACAGTGTCTCTGCTTTCCTGTAGCTGGCAACCCAGAGGCGCAATGTCCTCTCTGGCACGGCTTTCCCATCGAGAGCCGGTTCGCCATTCAGGTGCCGCTGCACAATCTCGAAGCGCTGATTGGCGATTCTCAAATCGTCCTCGTTTGCCGCCGCCAGTGCACTGGATGTTTTCGTCTCCGGACTCCGCACGTTTGCGCGTGCTACTCGGACGTCCTTCACCAATGTCTCGAAGGTTTCGAGCGGTATCTCCGCGACTGCCGAGTCAGCTTCGCGGAGGGTGACTGTCTTCTCGACGAAGTCGACGATTGTTGAGAGACTACCATCCAACGCGATGCAGGCAGTCGATGCCAACTGGACGAACCGCGGACGCTCTGGGCCTCCCAAATGGTTTTCAATATGCCGGCAAGCCATGGAGGCCTCCCGGCTTGGGAAAACACGGACCTTGTCAGGTTCCATGACTCCGGCGGCCTTGAGATCGACATAAATATCTCCGGCCGCGATCAGTCGGTTGACGTCGTCCCGACTGGCCACCCCGTGAATGTTACGGAAAAGGTCGCTCAGACGTAGGCCAGGCGCCGCTACGACCTCGGCGGTGACGATTTCGCGGATTTCGGACGCCACGCCGACGGCATCGAAGCGCCAGTAGTCTTCCAGGTATTGGATATTCCGCTGCAGCGGCCAGTCGATCTCTGCCGATGACCGGAGCCGATAATACAGTCCGAGACGAACAGCGTGTGCGTCGCCCGGCGGACATCGCCACCGCCCATCTGCATCACGGTGGTAGCGGTGAGGGCTTTTCTGCGCCAGTCGCTCCAACTCACGCTCGTGCTTGCATTCCTGCCTGACGGTGGCAGCGGAAAAGGGGGCCACTCTGGCAGGGAGAAAGGGACCAGCGCGGTGGTTACGCTGTGGCCGATGGTGGGCGTGGCGGGGCCTGGGATTGGACGTGCTGCCTTTCAGTCGGAGTGGTCTTTCAGTGCTTTGGCTTTTTCAGCGCGATAGGATTTGCCCGTAAGTTTTTTCAGAATGATCGCTCCCTCGACCAGACGGTCGAGGAAGGCCATCGCCAGCGGGCCGTCAGAGAGATACTCACCCCATTTCTCAAAGTCCACGTTCGTGACCAGGGCCGTCGAGCGCTTCTGGTTTCGGGAGGCGATGATCTTGTAGAGCAGGTGGGCTGCTTCCGGACATTCACTACGCTCGATTTTGTCCAGACCAAATTCGTCGATGATCAAAAGCTCGGGCTTGGCGTAGCGGCGCAGGCGTGCGGGCAGCGTCTTGTCGGCGAGGGAAGCCGTGAGGTCCGCCAGTAATTGGGCTGAGGTCTGATACAGCACGCGATAGCCGTTCACACACGCCTTCTGCCCGATCGCCTGGATCATGTGGCTCTTCCCGATCCCACTCCAGCCCACCATGAGGAGATTCGTTCGGCGGCGGATAAAATCACCGGTGGCCAGCTCTTCCATCTGCGCTCGGTTGAATGTTTTCGGGTTGAAGTTCCAGTCGAACCCTTCCAGGGATTTGTTTTCGGGGAAGCGAGCCTCGCGAAGGCGGCGCGCCACGGCACGTTCGCGCCGCGCGTCGGCTTCAGCGCCCAGCAGTCGGTCGAGAAAGCTCAGGTACGGCAGGTTCTCTTTCTCCGCCCGCGTGAGCAACTCGTCCAGGGCGGCGGCCTGCACCGGAATCCGCAGTGTCGTGAAGTGGCTCAAACAGCGGTCACGCTGCAGGGTCGTCGGGTCCGTCGTCTTCGCTTTCATGGCTTTCCTCATCGTCGGCGGCTTCCTCCAGCAGCGCCTGGTAGTCGGCCGTGGACCGTGGGGCCAGTGGACTCTCACGCAGAATCTCGTCCAGTTGCTCGCGCGCGTCGCTCACCAGCGCTTCCATAGCCGAGCGCGGTTTGGCCTGTGCCGCCAGAATGCGCTCCACCGCCGACCAGGAGAAAGCGCGATAGCGGTTAGCGCGCTCCAGCGCGCGCGCCAGGTCCTCGCGGCGATAAACCATCAGCAGGGCCAGCACGCGCGCGGCCTCGTCCTTGCCGTTGCGCCGGGCACGCAGCAACTCCTCGAAAAACCGAACTCCGTCGGGGCCGAACTCGGCAAAGCGCTGCTTCAGTAGCTCGCGTTTTTGCTGGTGGTCGCGGCTGGGAGCATGCGCTGGCAGGCTGCGCCGCTGGCCGGTGGTTCCCGATGGATACAGCTCGTGGCGGGCGATCTCCTTGACGTCCGGGCCGTAAACGATCAGCTCACGATCCGTGACGCGCACCGGCAGCAGCTCGCCGATGCGCTGCCAGGGCACGGAATAGGAGTTCTGCAGGTAGGCGATGTGGCCGTCGGGATCCACGGTGCGGTACAGAACCCGAGCGGTATCGTACGCCTGGGCAGGCAGAGCCAGCAGATGCGGCTTCTCTTCCTCGAACAAGTCCATGGGCCTGCGTTTGGTTTCTCGATGCACGCGGACGTCGGCGGTCTCGGCGAGCCAATGCAGCGTCGTTTCGTTCAGGTGCTCCAGCGACGTGAACGTGCGGCCATTCAACAGGTTCGTTTCCAGGTACCAAAACGGCCGCTCAATCTTACCCTTCGTTTGGGGCCGGCGAGGTCTGCAAGCCCAGGGCTGAAAACCATAGTGCGTCGCAAAGGCAAGAAACCGGGTGTTGTAAATGGGCTGGTCTCCATCGTAACCGGTCACCACCACTTTCATGTTGTCGTAGAGGCAGGTGGCGGCCAGGCCCTGGAAGTACTCGAATGCGCGGACGTGCTCGCGGATGGTGGTGGTGAAGTCCTGCGACTCCACAAAGCGCACATACTGTCGGCGCGAATAACCCAGGATGTAACTGAAAGCATGCACACGCCGCCGGCCTTCGGCCGAAAACGGGATGTCATAAGGGGAAAAGTCCATTTGTGCCTGGACCCCAGGTCCGGTTTCGAACCGCTGCACCGGCGCTTTCGGTGCATGCGGCCGCATCGTGCGCAGATGCTCCTTCACGATGCCGTAGCCGCCCGGAAATCCCAGCCGGCGCAGCTCTTCGTGCAGACGGACCGCGGTCAGGTTCGGGTAGCGTTCCAGAAGCTGTGCGATCCGATCGGTGTAGGGGTCGAGCAGAGTGGACCGCCGCGGGCGCTCGTTTTCCGGCTCCCCGTCCCGCTCTCGCCGGCGCCGCTTCAGCACGCGGTACACGCTCTTGCGGTCGATACCCAGCAGGCGTGCGATAGCTCGTTGCGAGGTGCCCGCATAGTGCAGCCGGACGATCTCGTTGCGCGTGGTTTCGTTCATGCGACCGGCCTCATCTCCGCCACCAAGTCCTGGCTCAGCGCGGCGACCGAAGCCGCATCGCGCGACAGCTTCTCGAAACGGGGCGCCAGGATCGCGCGGTCCTCGGCGGTGAGCCCGGCGCGGCCATGATGCGCCAGCCATACTTCCATGCGGCCCAGCACATCGAGCAGCAAGCCCACACGCTTCCAGACATGGTTCCCGGCCTCGCTCAGCCGCGGATCGCGACCTGCCGGAGTGAGGCCCTTGGCCTGCGACAGCGCTTCCCGCGGATGCGCCAGGATGTATTGCTGCTGGCTGCCATCCGCGCAACCTAGCCACAGGTCCACCACTGCCGCCAGTTCCGCGCCCGACAGCGCCTCGCGCTGTACCGCGTCCAACACCTCGGCCTGGTTGCCCTGCGGCAACCGTACGATCTGCCGCGCGGCGGTCGGCGACAACAACCCGACGCGCAGGTCGTCGCGCGCCTTGGCGCCCAACCGCTCGATCAGCGCCGGACGCCGGCAGACCCAGCTCTTGTGCCGCCCCAGCAGCTCCGCCACTTCCACCTGGCTCATCCCGTCCTCGCGCACCAGCGCGTGAATGATCCAGGCTTCTTCCAGTTCGCGCGTGCGGCCGCCGGCGCGGTTGAGTCCGTAGATGGCCGCTTTCACCGTCCGCTCATCGGCTTCCATCAACCGGGCCGAAAGGTGGCCGATCTGCGCCAGGCGGCGCACCGCGCCGAGACGCTTGAATCCATCGATCAGTTCGTAGCGGTCGTGGCGGCAGCACACCACGACCGGCGATAGCTGCCCGTACCGTTCGAGTGACTTTGCCATGGCCCGCTCGGCCTCCGGCACGTGCAGGCGGTAGCGCCCGTAATGCTCGCCGATCTCTTCGGGCTTGAGTTCCAGCAGTTTCTCGCTGGCCCAACGCAGCACGCGGTGTCGCTCCTTTCGTGCGACAGATCGAATCTATGCCGGGTGCGGGTGGGAATCAATACGTCCGGCTTATCTCCGGCGGCGTTGCTCACGTGTTCCACTGCTGCTGGAGGGCGCGGCGCCAGCGCCGCTCGCGCTGCCAGACCCGCTCCATGGCGCGCCGGCACGCGCGCGAACAGAAGCGCCGGGCGGGTGATCGCCGCTCGCCGGCGAATCCCTGGTAGCAGCCGGGCCGATCGCAACAGTGATCGAAAAAAGTTTGGAGTGATTACCCTCGCGGCCTCCGGAAGTGCCTCTTCCGGCGTTGCTGGTTGGCGGTTGCGCACGCGCTCGCGGTAGCGGCGGCTCTGTCGGTTGCGTTTCTCTCGGCCCGCCGCCGTCGCCCGATATCTCTGCTGGGCCTTCCAGTGCGACCACTTCCGCGCCGCCTGTCGGCACTCCGGGCTGCAATACCGTTGTCGCGCCCGCCGCGGGCGAAACGGCTGTTCGCATCCTTTCAACAGACAGGGGCGGGTGCGCGGCCGGCGCGCTGGCCGCTTCCGCCGTCCGGCGCGCTCGGCATGGCCTGGTTCGCGTGTACAATCCTCGGGAGGGCCCATGGGAGGTGAAGCTCCCAGAAGCTCCGTGCCCTGGAGAGGAATACGACTCCTCTCCGGGGCACCGCAGATTCCAGCTCAGTTGGGAATCCACACTCTACCGCAAAGCCCCCCGGACCGGTTGGCCCTGCTCTCCCCGCTGGGCCTCTGCTATGCTCACTGAGCATGGATACTGCCGCATCCACCCCACGCCACCAGGTCCGTTGCGACGGTTGTGGCCAGAGCACGCCAGGCTACGACCTCGTCCACTACGGCTCCATCCAACGGGGATACCGCCGGCTCTGCGGCAGATGCTTCAACACCCAGATGGCACAGGCAGCCGGGCTGGAAGGATTCGAACACGCCAAGTTCGAACCCGTGGGGCTCACCGATTGCATGGGAGATCTCCACGAGTTTCACTTTCGCACCCACTTGTTCGGGACCGGCGTTGCTCTCGATGCGTTCGAGCTTCGCAACGGAGAGCCGGCAGGGTACTCCTTCCAGGCCATCGGGGATCCGGAAGACGATCTGCTGGTGCTGCTGGGGCGATTGATCGAGAAGATGCGCCGCGCCCTGTCGGTCAAACATCTCAAGGACGGCGACTACGGACTGGAAATCGCCGGCGATGGGATGGTGCGCGGCCGGATCGAGTCGGACGCCGCTCACGACGGCCCCCCTCCCACTGCTGGTCATCGATGGCCGAGAGATCGACTGGGACCAGTTCGGCCGCATGTTGATGAGCTACGAGGGTTCGCAGTTCAAACTGACGATCGCGGACAAAAGCGAAGAGCTGCCATGATGAGATTCGGTGTGGTAAGGCCACACGCCTCGACTCTTTGTCAAGCCGGGTAGCGTCCCCGGTCTTTCTCCTGTAACCAGTTTATTTCCCTGCCGCTCCGCGGCGACTGTGTGAATTCAGCACCGTGGCCCAGTGGGCCTGCCGCGGGCACCGCCCGCCAGCCAGAGGCCGCACCCGCTGCCATCAACCGATGGCAACGTGGCCCCTTCTGGCGCTGCCATTTTGGCCCCTTCGCTTGCTGCCACCAACATTCCTGCCATCCTGCCGAATCCGGGTGAATGACGAAATAATCCGGCGTGTGCATGACCGACAGATGCCTCTCGTTGGCGGATTGGTAATCGAGCGGGATCGACGGCGCCTGATCGTAATACTCCAGCACGTCGGGGTCATGCTCCATCTCATAAACGAAAGCGAGTTCGACCCGGTGACTCTCAAACTGGATGGTCGCGCCCATTTTTCGGCTGGGATAGCGGCCGCTTACGTTCTCGCGCCCACCTCCCACGCGGCGTGTTGGACGCGCAGAGCGAATCTTGGTGACGACCTCCTGTGCTTCTTGCGACAGGCCCAGCCGGCGGCACCAAATGAGGAACTCTTCGTCACTCAGCATCACGGGCACCTCGCGGGACCGGCGACTGTCCGGACCCCGACTTAACTCCGGCCCGAACGACGCTCGTTCTTCAGAGCCAGAGCGTACCTCCGGCCGGCCTCTATCATCAACTCGTGAACTTGCCGCCCATTCCCGATGGCGCGCTCCAGTTCGGGAGCGAGTTCATCCGGCACGTAAATAGAAAACCGCCGTTTTCCCTGTCGACCATACAGTGCATAACTGGAGTGTCCCTCTCCGGATTCGCAGAGCCGGCAGCGCTCGCGAATGCAGGGACTCTTCCGTAGAGATAGTGAGCCCATCGCAATGGGCCAAATTTCGCGAACCGTATTCTGAAACCACCTCTTCACCTGCTCGGGGGTATCGCGGCGAGCCATATATGTACAGGTGCAGTATGGCACACATACACATCAAAGGCAATATGTTTCGGGCGAGTTTTTGGAAACAGTCAAACTGCGTATGGCTGCTCTGTCGCGGGGGCTTCACGTTCATTTTCACGCAGTCGCGCAAAAAGGAGCGACGACGCCGTTTGGCCAGACGCGATCTATCGCCTCCCGCACATCCCTGCGTATCCCGGTGCCCCACCGATCGGTGCGAACCGGCACACGTTTCCGCATCCTCGTGCTCATGCAATCTTGCCAGTTCGCCAGTATCGATACGCAACGATCCACTCGGCGCCTTCCGGAAGTGGCGAGGGCAATGGCAGTTCCGAGAGCGAGATCCGTTGCTTGGTCTTATCTCTCCTGCACACCGCGACGAGTTGGTCGTCTTCGGTGATGTCGATCCCTCCCACGAGCACCCTTATGCCGAGAATATCCGTCTCGAAAGGCAATCGAAGGTCGTTCTCCATCATCGTATAGAAGCCGGTCACTTGTTCCGACTCGCCGTAGGCATCCACCAGGGCTTCCTCGACCAGCTCGTCGAGCCGCGCCTTGCTCAGCCGAAGCGGTTGGCCAGCGCCTTTTCCCGTTTTTCGCTTTGTACTCATACCGTTTCTCTATGGGGTCCCCACTCTACCGCTAAAAGGCGCCGGATAATCGGGCGGAGAGGTCTCTTGCTCGACGATGTATCCGATCGTGCTGTAGCCCTTCAGCCTGCGCTCGTACATCCTGGCCAGCATCAGGACGTAGTTGTCCACGTAATCGTAAACCTGCACAAATCGCTTGTTATCGTGCAGACGATGCAATCGGCCCACATACTGTTGCAACGTGCCCTTCCAGGAGATTGGCATCGCCAGGAATAGTGTGTCCAGACGCGCGTCGTCAAACCCTTCTC
>Ga0326728_10006306_pt1 | contig 32070 bp, 21 predicted proteins | sample MB3enrmetagenome_FD_207602 | JGI IMG/M metagenome (GOLD analysis project Ga0326728, IMG submission 207602) | Lab enriched peat soil microbial communities from McLean, Ithaca, NY, United States - MB31MN | ecosystem: Environmental > Terrestrial > Soil > Wetlands > Peat | place: USA: New York... | reverse complement strand
AACAACGTTGCCGTCGCGCGACGCTGGACGAAGCCGTCAACATGCGCGAAGTCCACCGTTACATCGCCGACGCCAAGATGAGCAAGACACCGGCGGCAAAAATCGTTCACCGGTTGAAACAACGAAAACTCTCTGCCACCGGCAAGAGCGTCGCCATCGCCGGCGCCGGTCCGGCCGGCTTGACGGCTGCGTTTTACCTGGCGCTGCTGGGCCACGACGTCACGGTCTTCGAGGCCGCGGCGCGCCCGGGCGGCATGCTCCGCTACGCGCTGCCGCAATACCGGTTGCCGAAAAACACACTCGACCGCGAAATCGCCGTGATCCGCGGACTGGGGGTGCGGTTCACCTGCAACGCCGCCCTCCACAAGGAGATTACGCTCGAAGAATTGGCCGGGGCGAACGATGCGGTGCTGCTGGCATTCGGCACCTGGGAGGAACAGGACCTGGGCGTGCCGGGCCGCGAACGGGCGGGCGTGTTGCCGGCGCTGGATTTCCTGGGGGTCGTCACCCGCGGGAAAGAAAATCCGGTCGGCCGCAAGGTCATCGTGATCGGCGGCGGCAACGCGGCAATTGATTCTGCGCGCACGGCGTTGCGTCTCGGCGCGGACGTGACCATCGTTTACCGGCGCACCCGCGAGGAAATGCCGGCCATTGCCGAGGAGACTGCGCACGCGCTCGAAGAAGGCGCGCGGTTGGTCACGCTGGCCGCGCCGGTGCAGGTACTCGGCGAAAACGGCACGGTCACCGGGCTGGAAGTCGAGAAGACCGCGCTCGGCAAATTCGACGCGCGCGGGCGGCGAGTGCCGGTGCCGACCGGCGAGAAATACGTTATCCCGTGCGACACCATCATCGAAGCCATTGGCCAGAAAGTGGAAGCCGAGGTGTCCCGCAAACTCAGCCTGCGGCTCGCCGGTTCCGGCACCGTCGAGGTGGACCCATGGACGCTGCGGACGAATGATCCAAGAGTCTTCGCCGCCGGCGACGTGGTGACGGGCGCGGCCAACGTCAGCGGCGCCATGGCGCTGGGCAAGAAGGCGGCTCAAAACATTGACCGCCAGTTGACCGGCCAGGATCGCTTTCGCGAGCTCTGGCCGGCGCTCGAGTATGACGAGACGCCGCCGCCCCACGGCCAAGGCGGTAAGCGGAATACGGCGAAGGTCGCCGGCTCTGCGGCGCGTCGCCATAACTTCAACGAGGTCACACAAACGTTCAGCGCGGCGCAGGCGCATGCAGAAGCATTGCGCTGCCTGCGCTGCGACATCAAGGCGACGGGGGAGGACGAAGCATGAAAACCGTCTCGCTCAGCATTGACGGCAAATCCGTGACGGCGCCCACCGGCACGACGATTCTGGACGCCGCTGCCCTGCTCGGCATTGACATTCCGCATCTTTGTTATGACCCGCGGGTTGAGCCGATTGGCAGTTGCCGGCTCTGCGGCGTGAAAGTCGAGGGCATGCGCGGCCTCGTCGCCTCCTGCGGACAGGCGGTCAGCGACGGCATGAAGGTGACGACCGAGGATGAAGAACTGGCGCTGCACCGCCGGCAAATTTTGCAATTGTTATTGTCCGACCATTCCCCCACCTGCACCACTTGCGATAAGTCTGGCAACTGCCGGCTGCAGGATTACGCCTACCGTTACCATGCCGATCAGAACCGGTTCGGCGCGTTGACGCACCAACCGAGCGGCCCGAACTACACTACCCTCAACAAGGGCATCCTTTACGACGCCGAAAAGTGCATCAAGTGCGGCCTCTGCGTGAAATACTGCGAGACCGTACAAATGGCCGACGCGCTGACGTTTGCCTGGCGCGCCAAACGCCTGGTGGTCACGACGCCGTTCAATGAGGACTTGCACAAAACCACCTGCGAACTCTGTGGCGGCTGCATCCGCGTTTGTCCGGTCGGCGCCATGCTGGACAAGTCGGCAGTCGGCATGGGACGCGAAAAGGACCTCGGCCGTGTCCGGACCACCTGCTCGTACTGCGGCGTCGGCTGCCAGATGGATCTAATGGTGGACAAGGCTCGTAACCGCCTTGTGCGCGTGACCGCCGAGCCGGGCTCAACCATTAACGGCGGCAACCTCTGCGTGAAGGGACATTTCGGATTCGAGTTCGTTGCGTCCAAAGACCGGCTCACCCATCCGCTGATTCGCAAGAACGGCAGCTTCGAGCAAGCGACATGGGACGAAGCCCTTGCGCTGGTTGGCAAACGCCTCCGCGAGATTCGCGACAAGCACGGCCCCGATGCCATCGCCTTCGTCTCCTCGTCGCGCTGCACCAACGAAGAAAACTACCTGATGCAGAAACTGGCGCGGACGGCGGGATCCACGAATAACGTGGATAACTGCGCCAGCACTTGACATGCGCCGAGCGTCGCCGGTCTGGCGATGTCCTTCGGCAGCGGCGCGATGACCAACAGCACCGCCGAAATCAAAGACTGCAACGTGCTCTTCCTCATCGGCGCGAACCCCACCGAGGCGCATCCGATTTATGGTTTAGAGATGAAACGCGCGCTTCGGCGCGGCGCTAAGCTGATCGTCTGCGACCCGCGCAAGACCTGGCTTGCCCAGCGTGCCCACATCCACATCCAGCATCGTCCCGGCAGCGACAGCATGCTGTTGAACGCCATGATGCGCTACATCCTCGACGAGGGACTGGCCAACCGGGAGTTCATCGAGAGCCGCTGCGAAGGCTTCGAGGAGTTCCACAAGAACCTGAAGAAGTACACCGTCGAGAAGGCGGCGAAGTATTGCGGCGTGGATGCCGAGTTGATCCGCACCGCGGCGCGGTGGTATGCGACCGGAAATCCCAGCGCGATTTACTACACGCTGGGCATCACTGAACATACCTGCGGCACGGACAACGTCAAGAACGTCGCCAACCTCGCCATGCTCTGCGGCCAGATCGGCAAACCTTCGAGCGGCGTCAACCCCATGCGCGGCCAGAACAACGTCCAGGGCGCTTGCGACATGGGCGCGATGGGCAACAAATTCCCAGGCTACCAGGATGTGACCGACCCCGCGATACGCGCTAAGTTCGAGAACGCCTGGGGCGTTGCATTGCCGGAAAACGGAGGCGGGAACCTTACGTACTTCCTCGAGGCCGCCGGACGAGGGGATTTGAAGGGGCTTTACATTATGGGCGAGGACCTGGTGATGACTGAGCCCAATAACGCCAAAGTGATCGAGCACCTGAGGAACCTCGAGTTCCTTGCCGTGCAGGAGATCTTCCTGACTAAGACGGCCGAGCTCGCGCACCTTGTCCTGCCGGGCGCCTGTTGGGCGGAGAAGGATGGAACGTTCACCGCGTCCGAACGCAGGATACAGTTGGTCCGCAAGGCCGTCGAGCCGCCCGGCGAGGCGCGCCCGGACTGGCAAGTCCTTTGTGCTGTAGCTACCGCGATGGGTTATCCGATGCAGTACCAAAGCCCGGCGCAAATCTTTGACGAGATGGCCGGCCTGACGCCGATCTTTGCCGGAATCAGCCACGCGCGGATTGCCGCTTCGAACGGTCTGCAATGGCCATGTCCCACCCCGGATCATCCGGGCACGCGCTTCCTCCACGAAGGTAAGTTCACACGCGGCAAGGGCAAGTTTCACGCGATCGTATTTCAGCCGCAGAAGGAGGAACCGAGCGAGGAATTTCCGCTCATCCTGTCGACTGGCCGCACTCTTTACAACTACAACGGCGGCACCATGACGCGGCGCTCCGCCGTCATTCACCAGAAGGATCCCTCGAACTTCGTCGAAATTCACGCCGACACCGCGGCGCGCTACGGTATCCAGCCCGATGAGAAGGTGATTGTGCGCACGCGCCGCGGACAGGTCGCCGGCCGCGCTGTGGTCGGCGACCGTGTTCGCCCGGACATGATTTGGATGCCATTCCACTTCGCCGAAGAGTCGGCCAACGCCGTCACTAACGATGTTTTCGATCCCATCACCGCTACCGCCGAATACAAGTGCTGTGCGGCAGTGATCGAGAAACTGGACTAAAAGCTTGCACCACAGAGGACACGGAGGGCAGGGAGAAAAAACGCAGGACAAGATGACAGAGAAAGAGCGACTGAACGGGATCACGGAAGCAATTATCGGAGGAGCAATTCAGGTACACCGCGTGCTCGGTCCGGGTTTACTCGAGTCCGCGTATGAAGCCTGCCTCGCGTTTGAACTGAAAAAGCGAGGACTACGCATCGAACAGCAGCGGCCACTACCGCTTGTGTATGAGCAGGTCAAGCTGGATTGCGGCTATCGTATCGATCTTCTGGTGGAGGGAGTGGCGGTAGTCGAGATCAAGTCCGTGGAGTCTTTGGCCCCAATTCACGAGGCACAGGTGATGTCGTACCTGAAACTGTCAGGATGCAAGGTGGCCCTGCTGATCAACTTTAACGTTCCGTTGCTGAAAGACGGCATTCGCAGATTTGTCAACGGCACCCTCTAGTTTTCCCCTCTGTGTTCTCCGTGACCTCTGTGGTGAAGGCTTTTATTCTCAAGCTCGCAACTCAATTGAGTCCAGAATGCCGGCGACGGCGGCGAGCAGGGCCGGATCTTGCACCGGCAAACCGCGGCGGGAGGCCTGGCGCAGCGCGAGGCTTTCGGGAAGATGAGCCACCACTTGCACGCCGGCCATCCCCTTCTCAATCATCTCTCGCTCTTCCGCATCTCGAACCTTGTTGCCCACCACAAACAGCCGAGAGAGGCCGATGTCTGCGGCCAGTTGCTGAATGCGATGTGCGGTTTCGAGCGAAGACTGGCTTGGCTCGACCACGATCAAGAGAGCGTCTGAGCCTCTCGATGTTGCTCGACCCAGATGCTCCAGCCCCGCTTCGCAATCCATGAATACCCAATCCGAGCGCTCCAGCATGATGTGCTGGAGCAGATTGCGAAGGAAAGCACTCTGCGGGCAAGCGCAGCCGCCGCCCCCCTGCCCGATACCTCCCATCACCAGCAACCGAACACCATGATCCTCATAAGAGAACCGGTCCGGAATATCGTCCACGCGAGGGTTGAGGCGGAAGAATCCCTCGAGCGAGCCAAGCCGCTCCTCGATCAACTCCTTCATCCCGACCAAGGCCGGCGGAGCGGAAGGAAAACCGAGGGCCAGATGGAGGTTGGGGTTCGGATCGGCATCAATAACCAGAACGGGGTGCCCCCGCGTGGCCGCCTGCCGGGCCAATAAGGCCGTCAGAGTAGTTTTACCAACACCGCCCTTGCCGCTAAGCGCAATTTTCATGATGTTAGTCTACCAACAAAGCCTCACCACAGAGGTCACAAAGATCACGGAGAAGAGCCACTTCAGGACGAGGTGGTTTACTCCGTGGTCTCTGTGTGCTCTGTGGTGGATTCTTTCTGCTTTACTGAGACAATTTGCTCGCACAACATGCCGCCGAGGTGCGCCAGGATTTCGAGGTGGTGGTAATGGCTGGCGGAGTTGTCAAACAGAACCTGAGCTGAGTCGGGGAATTCTCCACCCCCCGACCAATAGACCACCGCTAGAGGCAATCGAGGAAATGCCCAGAAGCGAAACGCGGCGTCGCCCATCTCAACGGCTTCGCCGCCGAGTGCTCGAGCAACGGCTCGGAAACTCGCCACATCGCCGCGAAAGCTCCGCACCAGCAGGTTGCCGCTGTAGGATTGAAATGCCTGCTCATAGAATGCCCCATGGGGCAGGTTCCGCAACGAGACCCATCCGTTTTCCAGGGGCGCACCATCAGCAATCAAGAGGTATTGAAGGATCAAGCCCGCAAAGTGTGCCGGGCAGGGCTGCCCATCTTTGTCGCGAACTGCCAGGTCCGGCCAAGTCACCCAATAAGGCCTGCCCCAGAAACAAATTTCGAGGCGAGTTTCGCCTGCTGCCGTTTCGCGCGTCGATCCGGACCACAAGGCTACTTCCGCAGGGTCGCGCCTGCGGAGCGCCTCCTGCGTCTCCTGCAACTGCTTCTCGAGGCTGGCAGCCCAAGTGGGATTTACGCGCATAGATGCCGACATATACAGCCTTCTCCCCGTCTCGGAATAGACAGCCCTCTCCCTTGGGGAGAGGGCTGTCTTTCTCACGGAGCGGGCGGTCTTCCTGACGGAGAGCGAAGTATTTCCTACCTCGGGTTTGCTGATAGCTGAGAGCTGACGGCTGATAGCTGCATCAAGCCCCCACCCCCACGCCCTGGAATGTTGGCTTTGCGGTGTACATGGGCGGCGCAAGCTTGAGCTCTGCGCGCTTCTGGTCCAGGTGCTCGACGATGCGGGCGGCGGCTTTGACAGGGTCGGGTTCGAAGAAGAACTTCCCGCCCGTAAGCTTTTCAACATCGTCGGTAAGGAACTTGTGCACGGCCGGGCTGCCCAACACTGGATGTGGAGTTCCGAAGTGTGTGAGCACGCCGGAGGCCACGCAGTAAAACCCGATGGCGACAGCCTTTTCGGACATCCACTCGGGCGCCGACCCTGCCACCGGGAGTTGAGAGAAATCTTCTCCCAGGCCACCTTCACCCACGATTTCGATCAGCGTCGTCAGGATGCGAGAGTTGTCAACGCACGACCCGAGGTGCAAAACGGGGGGTATGCCCACAGCTTCGCAAATCTCCCTCAAGCCGGGCCCGGCGCCTTCAAAGGCAGCTTCAGGACGAAGCAAGCCGCACTTGGCATCGGCGATGGCGGCGCAACCGGTGCTGACGATCAAGACGTCATTCTTGAGCAGCTCGCGAGTGAGAGTGATGTGCGCATAGTCGTGCAGCATGTTCGGGTTGTTGCATCCCACGATGCCCACTGCGCCGCGCAGTCGCCCGTCGATCACGGCGTCGTTGAGGGGGCGGAAGGTGCCGCGATAGCGGCCCCCCAGGAATTGAAAAACCGAATCTGTGGTAAAGCCGGCGATCAGATCCGAGCGGCTGTCGGGGATGTTCACCTTGCGCGGGTCACGCCGCGTATAACTCTCCACCGCCCGCGCCACGATCTCCTTCGCACCGTCGAACGCCCGCTCTTCGTCGAAGTCAACGGATTCAACATTGGGCATCTTGTTCTTGCGCGAGGTTGTCACCAGTTTCGTATGGAAGCAACCGGACAGGCTGGCCAGGGACGGCATGATGCACTGTACATCAACCACCATCAGATCGACCGCGCCGGTAATGACGGCCAGTTCCTGCTGGAGGAAATTTCCTGCCACCGGCACGCCGTGGCGCATCAGGATTTCATTGGCCGTGCAGCAGATGCCGGCGATATTGATTCCCTTGGCGCCATGGGCCTCGGCCATCTTCAGAAGTTCCGGATCACGGCTGGCGGCCACCATCATCTCCGAGAGGACGGGTTCATGGCCGTGCACGACAATATTGACTGCATCCTTCCTCAGGACGCCTAAGTTGACCGCCGCGCGCAAGGGTTTGGGAGGGCGAAAGAGAATATCCTGAAGGTCGGTAGCGAGCATGGAGCCGCCCCAGCCATCCGCCAGCGAAGCGCGCAATCCCTGCATGAGGATGTTGCGGTAATCAGTATCAACCCCCATGGTGGTGCGGTGCATGATTTCGACGATCTCCCGGTCGATTCCGCGCGGGCTGATCTCGAGCTTGCGCCAGAGCTCCTGGCGCCGCGCCGGGGCGCGGGAAACGTACTGGAGTTCACCCTCCTGCTGGCCAAACATGCTGAGAGCGCGCTCCGCCAGGGCTTTGGCAATCTCGAGATCAGTGTGGCCGTTGGGCGCAACACCAAACTCCGCCGCCACGCGGCGCAGCTTGGCGGGATCGTTGATGGCGTAGCCGCCTTTTCCCTCCGCCGCCAGAAGAAGCGTATGCGCTACATCGCGGCCGTGATCGGAGTGGGCCGCCGCCCCGCCCGCCACCATGCGCACCAGGTTCCGCGCCACAATCGTATCGGCATCAGCTCCACAAGCCCCGCGGCGCGGCTCGCCGCCAAAGGGATCGATGCGGCAGGGGCCCATATTGCAGATTTTGCAACAAACCCCGAGCTGGCCGAAGCCGCATTGCGGCTGCTGTGCGTCCCAACGGTCCCAAGTGGTCTCGAGTTTTCCGTTCTGGGCGATCTGAAGCATTTCCAGTGTCGCGGGATCAACGCTCTTTTGATTCATAACACCCTCTCAGCGCAAAGTAGGCAGAAAGCAGAAGGCAGAAAGCAGATCCTTCCATGACCTCCCCTGCCTCTGCCGCACTCCTTATTAACCGCCAGTCGGCGGACCAACATTCCTTCTAATCAGCAACGTCTCGGCGCCCTCAGTGAGCTAAGAAGATTTGAACACTGAGGACACTGAGAGCCTCCGTGATCTCAGTGTTGAGATTTTTCAGTCGCGGAGAACACGGAGAAATCTCCTGTTGATTGCGACCACGGGGCCGCCTTGGACTACCCTTCCTGGGCCGCGAGCTCAACTGTCGCGTCCGGCCTACTGCCAACTGCCTACTGCCTTCTGCCTACGTGTTCTTATGCCGCGGCAGCCGCAGGGCTTGAGCCGGCTCGCTGGCGATAGGCCTTCAAGTAGGCGTCGCTGTAAATCTCCATGCCAAGCAGAAGTTCAGCCGTAGCCACTGACTGCCGCAGTTCCTCGTCGCAAACATCAAGGATCGCCGCATCCAATCCCATCGCTAACGCCATAACCATGAAGGTGCGATTGATTAGTTTGCGCTCTTCGGTCTTGGAGGAAACGTTGCTCAGGCCAATGGAAATGTGGCAGGGCGGATCGGAAAGCATGGTCATCTGCTGAATGGCATTGAGCACGTTCTTGGGCTGGTCCTGCATGAATTTGACCGGCATAACGATCGGATCCAGAAAGATCTCGCCAGGGGCAAGACCGGCTTCTACTGCCGCCGCGAAGATCTTGCCGCCCAACTCCAGCCGCCGGTCCACATCCTGCGGGCTGCCTCTCTCGTCCATCACCACGCCCATAATTGAGGCCTTGAATTCTTCCGCTAATTCGAGCAGCGGGATGAGCTTGCTATCTTCCGCGGTAGTACTATTGAGAATCACCGCACGCTCACCCACGGTGTCTCGGTAGGCCTTCAGTCCGACCCGGAACATGTCGGCGCGTGGGCAGTCAAGCGAGAGCGGCAAGGCAGTCGATTCCGCCACCGCTTGAACCAACCAGGCATAGTCTTCCAGCTTGCGTGAAGCCGCCCCCATGTTTACATCCAGGTAATCCGCGCCGCCTGCTTCCTGCTTGGCTACGCGATCCTTTATCACAGTTTTGTCGTGTTCCTGAATCGCCCGGCCAACGTCCTTGAAGGAACCGTTAATACGCTCACCGATCAATATGATGCCCATAAGCCTCTCCTCTCGTCCGCTTTGTAGGGGCGGCCCTTGTGGCCGCCCCGGCGTGGGCAACCACAAGGGTTGCCCCTACAAGGACCTCTATGCCGCAGCCGCCACCGCTACCGTCCCCGTCAGTTCGGCGATGGTTTTCTTGACGGCATGAACTGCCTCGGGATGACGAAGAATGAAAAGATCACATCCCGCTAGCAGGTACGCCACTGCCGTGCTGGCCTCCCAGAGCGGCGCCCGCAGGCGCTGGGAACCCCAGTCCGGTATCTCCTCCTCCGAAACGCGTGCTTCTTTCACACCCCAAGCCTCGATCCCGACATCGCAAAGGATCGGTTGCGCCAGTGTCCTGTCACCTTTCAAGCCGGCCAGCCGGCCCCGTTCCATAACTGAATAGATGTACTCCAAGCCGTACCCCAGAGCTGCGCAGGTGGGATAGATAACAATATTCTCGACCGGGAAGCCCATGTCCTGGGCGAGGATGTTCACCTGCTTGGCGATGTTGACATCGCAAGGCGATTCCGCAACGATCTTGTGCTTGTAAGCGGTGCACACCGCTACCAGAGTCTTGTAGTTATCCTCGGTGATGCTGCCCATCAGGCAGTTCTCGCCTGCCGCAGCCTCCGCCACCGCCGGGAATACCTCGTTGTCCTTGTCGGCATTCCCCGTACCCCAGATGATCAGAGGAGCCGGGACTCCTTGCAAAACCTGCTTGACGGTTTGCGCTGCTTCCGCGGGAGTTCGGTTGCCGTGTTCAGGGTGGCAGCCTTCCAGGCGCAAGCAGATCAAGTCGGCTCCCATCTCGAGACACTTCTGTGCCCAACGAACCGGATCCCCTAACACATCGCCGAACGGTTCACGCAGCAACTCCGGCCATTCTTGCGGGTACGTGTCGCATACCTCCATGGCCACGGCTGGGTGGCCGCACTGCCCCTCAAAATCCAGGAAAGGCAGCGTTGCAGAACCTCCTATGGTGACGGTCGAGGCTCGAGTTCCCCCGCTGGCTTGGGTTGCACCGATGGTCACCGAATTGACTCGTCCACCCCAGGTTTTTTTTGTATCTGGAACCATTTGCTTTCCTCCTCCTAATCTGAATCTTTTTGGCCAGCGGCCCTCTTGGCGACCTCTTACGTTGCAGCAGCCGTGGGCGCGAGAGCCGCCTCCAGGATTTCTTGCAGCGATCGTCGAGCCGGTGAATCCTGCGCCAGTTGACTCAACGGTTCTCCCTCCCGGCTGAGCTCGCGCAAGCGGTTGTCCGACGGAACGATACCCAGCAACTCTAAGCCTGTTTGTTGCGCGAGTTGTATAGCGGCGCCTTTCAGAGCTGAGCGCAGCGAAGGGGCGGCGCCTGGCTCGCTAAAGCCCGCCTCTCCGTTCGGTGCGACCGTGACATCATTGACCACCAGATACTGCCGTGCAATGCGCAACGCCAGTTTCTTAGTCAGTTCGCGGATCCTCGAAGCCGCCTGCAACGAAACCGGCGTACCGTTGCTAACAATCAGAAGCACGTCGACGTCTTGGGTTGTGCATCGGGACAGATGCTCGAGACCCGCCTCGTTGTCCATCACCACGTACCGATAGGCGCCGCGCAGCCTGTCAATGCATCGCCGCAAAACGCTGTTGACCGCACAATAACAGCGCGGCCCCTCTCCCGCACCCATCGCCAGCAGGTCGACTCCACGCCCCTCCCACAGGCATTCTTGAATCCCCATCTCCAAGTAGTCATCCTTGGTTACACCGGGAGGAAGTTTGCGGATGTGATCCAGCAGCTCATCGCGCAGCTCGCTGATGGATTTTTCCACCTGGCATCCCAGCGCATAACCCAGGTTGGGATTCGGGTCGGCATCTACCGCCAACACAGGGCCCTCCCGGCGCTCAATCAGAGTTTGAATGAGCAACGCCGCGAGGGTGGTCTTGCCGGTGCCGCCCTTTCCGGCCACGGCGAGGGTGAATGCCATCTAGGTCAAAGCCTCCACTTCTTTTGTATGCATCACGGATTTGAACCTGCCGAGGTCAGTGTGTGGAATGAACCTTGCTGCCAAGAACTCGTCGTAGTAGTTTGGATAATTAATAAGATCGTAATAGGTGACTGATTCAGCGATCGAATGCAGTTCCTGCCACGCATCCTCAGACAGCAGGCCTAAATCAGCACCCACAATCGATGTATTGCCAACAAACCGGATCTTGTCTCTCGGCAAGTCCGGGATCAATCCAATTGCGATCGCCTTCTCCCGGTCGAGGTAATTCCCGAATCCGCCCGCGATGTAAAGTTGCTCGACCTCGCGAAAATCGAGGCCAATGGCTCGCGTCATAATCTCGGTGCCGGCGTAAATGGCCGCCTTGGCATTCAGCAGATTCGTGAGGTCCGCCTGAGTGACCACGATATCTTTACCGCTCTCCAAGCGCGACCCGGGAACCAGTACGAACTCGAGCATGCCATCCTGCTCGCGGATGCGCGCACTTGCGCCGGGCACCAGATGCCCCGAGCGGTCAATGGATTCGGCCCTGTACAACTCCGCAATCAGGTCAATCAGGCCGGACCCACAGATACCCCGTGGATAGCTGTTCCTTACCGTCCGGTATTGAACGGCGCCTTGCTGGCTGATCTCCACCCGTTCAATGGCGCCGTGGATAGCCTTCATCCCGTGTTTCACGCCCGAACCTTCGAAGGCAGGACCCGCCGAGGCGGAACAAGCAATAGTCCAATCACGATTGCCTACCGCGATCTCGGCATTGGTGCCGATATCGATCAACATCTGCACTTTCTCCGAGCGGCGCAGACCCACGGCGTAAATGCCCGCCGTCACATCGCCCCCCACCCATCCTCCGATACTAGGGATCGTATACAGCAACCCTCGAGGGTTGATCTGGATGCCGACTTCCACGGCTCGCAGGGGCGACGTATCGGCGGAGACGGAAACATACGGCGTCTTGCGAATGGCGCTCGGATCCAAGCCCAGCAAGAGGTGCGTCATGGTGGTGTTGCCGGCGCACAAAATTGCCGTGATATTGCTCAGCGCCACATTGTTGCGCTGCACCATCGCCCCAATCAGCCCATTGATGTTGCCAACCACTGCTTTCTGTAGTTCCTCGAGTCCCCCCGGCATGCCGGCGTGAACGATGCGCCGCGTCACCTCATCGCCCCAGGCGCGCTGGGAGTTGCACACCGCCTCGGCATCGATTCTCTCCGTCGTATCCAGGTCGAGCAGGTGGGCCACCACCGTGGTTGTGCCTACGTCCACCGCCACACCCAGGTTCCGGCTGGTCCGGTTTCCCGGCTCCACTTGGAGCACTTCCAACGTGCCTCCGCGCCAGCCTAGCGTGACGGTCACTTTCCAGTCCGCCTCGCGCAGCAACTTGGGCAGGCTCCTCAGCACTTTGAGCCCGAGCTGCATGATCGGCGCAGGGTGCCGACGGCGAATCTCCCGAAACAGCCTCGACTGATCGGAGAGGCTATCGTCCAGGGTGGGACGTGGCAGATCGAGGTAGAGCTTGCGAGTGAGCGGGGCAGGATGCACCTCGAGCGACCCTATCACGGGGCAGAGGGCACGATATCGCTGGGCGTCAACATCGATGAGAATCTGGGTAGCCTCATCACGAGACTCCGGAGGTATCTCCACCTCCAAATCACCGGCCACCTGAGTTTGACACGCCAGGACGTAGTCACGCCGGATCTCCTCCCGGCTGAGCAGGCTGGTGGGTTGGGCGGTCACGTTTCCTTGCCGGACGATCACCCGGCATTTCCCGCACAGTCCGTCGCCCCCGCAGGAACTGGCAAGATCCACACCGGCAGTTTTCGCCGCCTCCAGCAGCGTTGTCTCGAGAGGCACACGCACTCGTTCACCTTCGGGCCAGAAGGTGACCTGCACTCGACGCTCCTTTTGGGTTGGACCTGATCCTGCAGTCATTCGTCAACCAACTTTTGTAGGGGCGGCCCTTGTGGCCGCCCTGGGGCAACCACAAGGGTTGCCCCTACAACCACGCGGCTGAGCCGCCCATCACTTCCACTGGGTTCTGAGGAAGTTAACAATTCCCGCCGCTTCCTCAGGTCCGACCACCACCTCACAACCCGTTTCGTCCTCGAGTTCGCCTTTCAGAACCGCTACTAGCCCTGGGATAATCAGCTTCTTGTGCCGCACCTGATCCATTATTCCCGTAGCCTTGACCGCCTTCGCGATCGTCTCGCCCGTCAGCTTGTCGTCGGCGTAGGAATTCAACACTCCCAGGCCGCCCGTTTCCACGGACGTGATCCAGGCAGGTACCTTGCTGTTCTCCACCTCACCCTCGACGGTGAAGTACGTCAGGGCGAAGTTGGTGGTGACCAGCACGGGCGAATCCGGACCGGCATCACCCACCTTGTACACCTTCGCCTCAACGGCATTGGGCACCTGCGGGTCCGTAAAGATATTGAATCTTGCTGTGAGCACGGGAAGGACTTGCCAGGTCTCCTTGCCACGCATCACTACGATTGAAGCGTACTTGCACTCGTAAATGATGGCTTCGAGGGCTTCCTGTGCCGGGTCCTGCGCTGTGGTGAGGACCATCACGGGGTAGCCGAGCGGCCGGAACGTCTTCTCTAAAGCGAGACGGCGCAACTGGGTCAGGCAGGTCAGCCCTTCTCGCATGTCTCGAATGACGGGCGCGAGCACCAAGTCAGCTACGCCCGCCGCTTTGACCTTCGTGGTCAGGTCCGCTAACTCCTCCAGCGTCTCCCCCTTGACGGCCAGCGGCGCCTTGAACTTGGTCGAGAGTTGGGATAGTTGCTGCCAGTTGTTCTTATCCGCTGCGTAGATGAGTGGCCGGCATTCGGCAAAAACCTCGAGGGCTCCCTTGAGTGCCGCGGGATCACTGCTCATCAGGACAGCCGGCAACTCCGTTGACTCGCGAACCTGCTTCGCCGCCGCAACGAAGGCCCCAGCGTCACCCGTTTGCTCGAGAGCGATCAGCTCGACACTGACTGGCTTTCCGCTGCGGACAAACTTCAACTTCTGGATTGCTTTAATTCCTGCGGCAACGTCGTCACTGTCCTTGACGCAAACCGCCAAAGCGGCAGGATGATGGAACTTTTCTTCGTGGCGGAATAGAACTGTTTCCCCTCCGATCTGAACGGCTCGGGGGCCTGCGCCCAGCGTTACTGTGCGCATCGGCGGGGCCGCTGATTCGGCCAGTTCCTGCTTGGCAGCGTCGGAGACGTACGGGCATGCTTCGAGGGCCACCTTCTTTGCCGCCACCTGCATAGCGAACGCCATGCAAGTCGGAAAATTACACTCTCCGCAGTTTGTCTTAGGTAACAGTTTGTAAATGCCAATTCCAGTAATCTTTGCCATGTGCTCCGCTCCTTCTTAGATATTTGCGGTAAACCAGTTTGCCGCACGCAGTTGCTTCGCAACCCGTCAATCGTGCTTTTCACCCCAGCACGGAGGCCATTGCCAGGGCTGGGTGTTCCACCTTTTGCAAAAACTCTACCAACTCGTCAACCGCGATTGCATCCTTCTCGGTCGCAATCTTGTCCAACACTTCGAGTTGCCCCATTTCCTCGAACCGCTTTTGCAGACGCTCCCGCATTTCATCCTTGAGTTCTTGAGGCATCCACACAACTCGCGCCAGCCCGCCTTCCGCGGAGATGAACTTTTCGCTAACTAAGTACATCCTGCCCACGCCCAGGAAGCCGGGGGTTTGCACTCCACCGCCCACCTCGCCGGCCATGGTCGAGAAGGTCATGCCGATCGGTGTCATTCCCTGGAATTCGCGGTTCACCACCATTACGCCATTGGTCTCCGGCAGGACGGCGACGATGCACTCGAAACACCCGCAACTGGTCTGCGGATCTTCCATGATCGAGTACATGGTCACCTTCTGAAGGTGCCCGTTCGAGGCTTTGGCCACATATTGGTTGACTCCTGCCCAAACTCCCAGCGAGGGATCCAGGCAGGTCCCTTTCACAATTGGCTGGTTGGGACCGTGCGAATCCATCTCGAAGGCCGCGCGGCAGTCCAACCAAGTATAAGCACCGCACAAACCGAGGCGTTGAGGGCTGACGACGCAGACGTGGTTGGGTGCATAACTCTGGCAGAGAATGCAACTGTAGAAGCGGTCCACGTCTTCGTCTTTCATGCCGGCCATGCGCTCATCGCGCTTGCCGTAAGCCGCTCGGGCGTCCCGCAGCGATTCCTGCATTTGTTGTTCATCGGTATAAATCGTGACCTGCACTTTGTCCACGATCCCGGAGAACTCATCCTTGTACTTGTAAATCAGCAGCTCACCGAGGTGTTTCAATCGGAAACCCTTCTGGAAAGCTTCCTTGCTGATGCGAACCCAGGTGATGTCTCGTTGGCCGATGTGCATAATGCCGCTGGCGCAACTGGTGAACTTGTGGACGCGCCGCTCGAGCACGCTCTCGAAATCCTCATGGAAGCTGCGGCCCGCTGCTTCCACGACCACGCCCAACGGCAGCGCCTTGCCCACCTCAACCTGATCGATGTCGGGACCTATCAGCACCACCTTACCGTCTTCAACCTGGTCCATGGGCTTCTTGCGTAAGTATTCAAAGGCGGTCGAGTATTTGCCTCCGAATTCCACCTGGAGGTTCTCCTTGCGTACTCGCTCGCCTTCGAATGCGGCGCCATAGGCGATGGGGATGGGGATCTTCGAGACCTTGAGCTTGAGTCCTCGAACCTCAACCGCTTTGGCTACGATACGCTCCAGCGGCACCTTGGATACGACGTGCTCATAGGTGCAAATGCCGCGCGGCAGGATTTGCGGAATGGCGGAGTCTGCAATCACCGGGAAGCCAAAGTTGATCGCCCCCGCCGCCGTGGCGTATTTCTGATCCGTGATCAACTGCTCCGGCGGAGCCTCGGGATCGGTGCCTAGCGCCAGCACAAACGCGAACACGCGTTCCTTGTTATAGAACAGGATTTTCCGCGCCCCCTCGATATCGCCCGGCTTGACCCCACCGAACGTCATGGCGGAGCGCGCCGCAAAGTTAAGGGCGTGCACGGCTGCACTCATGTCCTTGCCGTAGGGAACCAGGTAAGTGTCCCAACCCATCTCGACGCCCTCTTCCGCCAACTGCTCGGCCATTGATCGGCCCTCGCTGCTTCCGGCCATGAAGACCAGGATGTTCTTCTCCTGGAGTTCACGGGCCAGGGCAACGGCCTGCTGATTGGTGGGCAAGGCGCCGACGCAGGCAGCAAATCCCGGCATGCGGCCGTCCACCAGCTTGATGCCCTGCGTGCGCAAGATGGAGTCGTCCGTAAACCCAATGAAAGGCGGCGTTGGACGGTACTGAGGATCGAGGTACTTGAGCGCCTCGATGACTTCTTCGGCGACCAAGGTTGCAATTCCCGCATCCAGGGTGGAGCCGAGATAGGGTAGCCAGAGGCTGGCACTCGGCACCTCGGGAAGCAGGATCTGCACCTCGTCGAGCGCGTCCTGGCAGTCGTTCAACTTTTCGACCTTTTTTCCCAGAATAGCCAGAATCAGGGGCAGGTTATAGGCCGTGTTGGGATACGCCACGCGCGCTTCCGGGCCGTGCTGCTCGATAGCCTGACTTAGTTGTTGCCTTGCTAGCGTCATGTAATAGTGCGCGCCACGAATGGCGGCTGAGGCAATAATCTTCGACATGGGTTGCTTCCTCGTCTGCCCCTTCCTCTGGAGCCAGGAAGGGAGTGGGCTCTTACCTCTCCCGAGGGAGAGGGCTATCGTCTGACTTCCGCGGCTCCTAAACTGAGCTAGACTGCATTCCTGTACGTCACTTCCTTGACTTCGGCCGGTCCCAACAACGCTTCGCCTAATGATTTGCCGCGGCATTCCGGGCACATCTCCAAGTAAGACTTCACCACTGGCTGGCGGTTCTTTAATAGCTCGAGTTGGCGGACGGACCCGAAGGATTTGCCACAGTCGCGGCACTTAAAGAACGGCGTCAAACTCATCCACCGATCGATCATTCGTTCCTGGGGAAGATCTTCCAACTTGATGCAGCCGGTGGGGCAAACATAAGCGCAGGCGCCGCACCCAATGCAGTCCTCGGTAGGCTCGCCAAAGGGCGTGGCAGTCTTGCGATCTGCGCCTCGGCTCTCGAACCCGATCGCGGCCTGGCCGATGAGATCCCGGCAGACGTTCACACACAGGCCGCAGAGAATACACTCCTCTCCCTCTGTCTTTTCGAGATCGGTGTCCGTCACCCCAAACTTGGCCGCGAACTCGCGTATGACCGGTGAACTAAAGCATCGAGCCAGCAATAGCTCAATCACCGTGCGGCGATCCCTCCTGATTCTCTCGGAGTTGGTGGAAACCTCCAGACCATCTTCCTCAATGGGAAAATTGCACGCCGTGACCACGCGAACTCGCCTGCCCCGCTTGAGCTCGACAATGCAAACCCGGCAGACTCCGTAAGGTTCAAGCGCCGGATGATGACAGAGCGTGGGGATCTCGATTCCAGCTTTTCGTCCCGCCTCGAGGATGGTCGTCCCCTCCGGCACGGACACCGGCTTGGCGTCGATTTGTAACGTACACATTCTGCCCGCCTCGGCCATCAGACTCCCACCGACCTTCTTACTACTGCGTCAAATTTGCAGATCTCGAAACAAATCCCACACTTGATGCATTGCTGCTTGTCGAGCCAGTGCGGCTTCTTGAGATCTCCGCTGATCCCGCTCCTTGGGCAAAGCTTGACGCAGGCCTTACAACCCGTGCACTTCTCGGGAAGAATCTCGTATTCAATGAGCGCTTTGCAGACCCCCGCCGGGCATCGCTTGTGCCGGATGTGGGCAATGTATTCGTCCTCAAAATACTTGATCGTGGTAAGCAGTGGATTGGCTGCGCTTCCGCCCAAGGCGCAGAGCGAGCTGTCCTGGACTGCATTTCCCAGATCAACCAGCTTCTGCAGATCTCCTTCCCTGCCGTGTCCCTCGCACACGCGATTGAGGATGCTCAAGATTTGTTTCACGCCTTCCCGGCAAGGAGTGCATTTTCCACAGCTTTCATCCAAGAGAAAATTCAGGAAGTATCTCGCCACATCTACCATGCAGGTGTCTTCATCCATGACGATCATACCGCCCGAACCCATCATCGAGCCGACCTTGGTAAGCTCATCAAAATCCACCGGCAGATGCAGGAGCGACTCCGGCAGACATCCGCCGCTCGGCCCGCCGGTTTGGACCGCTTTGAACTTCTTGTTGTTGGGGATGCCTCCGCCGATCTCATAAACGATTTCCCGCAAGGTGATGCCCATCGGCACTTCCACCAGACCCGTGCGGTTGATCTTCCCCACCAGCGAAAAGATCTTGGTGCCCTTGGAATTTTCCGTGCCCATCGAGTTGTACCAGCCCGCGCCGTTATTGATGATCAGCGGCACGTTGGCGTAAGTCTCGACGTTGTTCAAATTGCTGGGCTGGTTATGAATCCCTTTGTGCACGGTGTGGACGTACTTGGCCCGCGGCTCGCCAGGCTTTCCCTCGATGCTGGCCATTAACGCCGAACTCTCTCCGCAGACAAACGCGCCGCCGCCCTGGCTGATCTGCACGTCAAAATCAAATCCCTCTTTGCCCAAAATGTTCTTGCCCAAAAGCCCGCAGGCGCGCGCTTGCTCGACTGCGTGGGTAAAGAATTTCAGGGCTAAAGGATATTCATGGCGCACGTAGATGAAACCTTGAGCCGGACTGACCCCGTAAGCAATGGCGTAGGCCGCGATGATCAATCCTTCGAGCACCGAGTGGGGATTTCCCTCGAGCACGGACCGATCCATAAAAGCGCCCGGGTCTCCTTCGTCGGCGTTAATGATTACGTAGCGGATCTTGCCATGGGCGTTGCGGCAGGTTTCCCATTTGAGTCCGGCCTGAAAACCTCCGCCGCCTCTTCCCCGCAATCCGGCTTTCCGCACTTCCGCAATGATCTGCTCGGGCGTCATTTCGAAGAGCGCCTTCGGAAGCGCGGAATAACCCCCGATTCTCAAGTAGTCGTCCAGGCTCTCCGGGTTGATCAAGCGGTTGTTCCCGATCAGCAGGCGGTGTTGGCGCTGGAAGAAAGGCACCTCCGACTGGTGCACGATTTTCTTGCCACCCTTTGTTTCACTATAAAGCAGCCGCTCGACGGGGTCGGATTTCTCGAGAACCTTGGTCAGGATTTCTTCCGCATCCTGGGGACGAACTGAGGTGTAAAAAATCTCTTGCGGAAAGACCACCATCAGGGGTCCTTTTTCGCAAAAGCCGTGGCAGCCCGTAAAATTCAGGCGCACCTTGTCGCCTAGGTTGTTTCCCTCGATCCTCTCCTTGAGCGCGAGGTACAAATCCCCGCTTCCCATGGCCGAGCATCCTGTGCCTCTGCAGACTGATAAACAAGGGAGATTGGGATCATGTGAGGCTACCAGCTCCGTTCGATATCGGCTCAGCTCAACCGGACTTGAGAAAAAGCGAGTTGTTTTAGGGAGGAGTGCCTCAGGTTGTGGCCCTTCCTCTTTCTGCGCTGCTCCCTTGCGCGCTTTTCCAGCTTTGTCCTCTTTGACTTGCCTGAGCATCCTGGCCACTGAGGGCGCGCTCATATTCCCGTAATACTCGCCATCCGCCACTACGATCGGGGCAAGCGCGCAGGCGCCCAGGCAGTTGACCGTGTCTAAGGAAAATTCCAGGTCGGGCGTTGTCTCTCCGGATTTGATTCCCAGCTTACGCTCCACCTCTTCCAAAATCAGCGCCGCCCCACGCACATGGCACGCCGTGCCCATGCAAACATGGCATTGGTGCTTGCCACGCGGTTTGAGGCTGAAAGCTTTGTAAAAGGTGGAGATTTGAAAAAGCTGGCTAGCAGGAATCTGGAGCTCTCGAGCGAGAAAGCGAAGGTCCTCTTGCGGGAGATACCGCTCCTGGTCCTGGAGTGCGTGAAGGATGGCGATAACCTGCTCGGGGTTCCGGCGATATCGATCGAGAATGGTTTCAAGAGCGGCTTGGTTCATGTCGCGTCCCCGGTACCCCTTGGTTTTGCAAGGCTGGGCTGAGCCCGGCCCTTCAAACCAACGATAGAGAGTAAGACTACATCAGTTAACCCGTCCCTCTAGTCTGTCGTCCTTCGCTTCAAAGCTGGCCATTGCCAACGCCGTTTTGCGCAGCTTGTCTTCCGCCACCACATTGGCCTCGGCAAGTTTGCGCGCCTTGGTGGGGCATGCCTCCACGCAGGCCGGCTCTTTGCCTTCGGCGAGCCGGTCCCAGCAAAGACTGCACTTGGCCATCACTCCCCCGTCAGCACGCCGGATGGCGCCGAACGGACAGACCAATACACAACTCGAGCAGCCGATGCAAAGCTCCCGCTTGAACAAAACGGTTTGGTCCTTGGCCAGGCGATAAAGGGCCGCCGACGGACAAACCACGGCGCAAGGCGCATCCTCGCACTGCTGGCACTGCAGCGGCACCGGTTGATGTCCAATTCCAATCACTCGCACCCGCGTGGCGGGCTTCGGGTATTCCAGAATTGCTCCCACCAGGTTCTTGGATACGGACCGGCTGACGGCGCACGCCAGTTCGCAACTGTGGCAGCCCAAGCACCTTTTCAAATCCGTCACGATGATCTTCATTTGTCCCTCTACCCTCTAAGCTTGGCGGTCCGCACACTCGTCCTCATGAGGCAAGGAATTGTCGTTTAAGTTGATGGTGGAAAGATTCAGAGCAGGAGTTCTCGCTACGCTGGAAATGCCATGAGAACGCCTGCGAACATACCCGGGGTAGACTGCCGCGGTCTTCCATCCGGTTCGGGTCCCGATGGAGGCAAAGCGCCACGCCGTCCGGTAGTGAGGAGCCATTTTCGTTCTCCTCGCTGGAGGCCCCAGCCTGCACGTCTTGCCCAGAAACCTGCAGAGCCGCACACTCTACGCCTTGACAATGGGTGCGGTCAAGCAACTTCTGCGCGGGGATTGCTCGTCGTAAAGCCAGACCCGGCAGGTTTCTCCCTGCAGGTCCCAAGTGCTTGCTATGCATACTTTCCCGCGCCCTCTTCTAGAGCATGCGTAGGGCCAACCCCAGCCGTGACCCACGCGACTGCGGCGGAGCAGACATTTTGAGAATGAATGCAGGCTCCTGGCGGGCCGGGGTCAGGCGGACGGCATTCGTCCCGGAAGCGAGTACTTGGTCACCTGCACGCCGGCAAACGGGAAAATGCCCCACCAGTGGTGGATTTTTCGCCATTTTTTGGACATGGTGGGGTTTTTTTGCCCGAAAAGACGTTTCGTTTGGCATGACGAAATTGCCTAACTGGTTTGTTTTCAACCTCTGCTTGGTCCATCCTCGATTGGTCATTTTGCAAACTCTCGACCCTCGCGCGCGGGGCTCGCGAGCACGTTACCCTCGCCGGTGCGGGTCGTTGTACTAGGCTCTGTTACTTGGCTATTTTGAGTCACCGGGGCTCCCGGCGTTGACATTCAATGGGGATGGTGCTAAATGTGCACGGGATTATCAGCCGGGAGGTCCAAAGCTTATGAAGAGTAGACGCGATTTTCTGAAATCGTCCGCCGGATTGGCAGCCGCCGTTGCGGCCCGGCCTTTTGCAGGCAGGGCGCAAGAGCCGGCGGGTGCGAGTCTTCCCAAAGTTCGTTTCGGCCAATACGAGGTCAGCCGCTTGATCGTGGGTTGCAACCAATTCTATGGGTACTCACACTTCAATCAGTTGCTCGACCAGTTGATGCGCGAATGGAATACCCCGGAACGCGTCTGCGACACGCTCCATCAGTGCGAACAGAACGGCATCAACGCGTTTCAGTATGGCCACAACGATCGCGCCCTTTCCGATTTGCAAAGACACCGTGCGAATGGCGGAAAAATGCTCTTGATCGCCACCGAAACCACGAGCGATCCCGTGGAAGAGACCGTGAAGCGCATTCAACCGATCGCCCTCTACCACCATGGGGAAAGAACAGATGTTCTTTTCCGCGCCGGAAAAATGGACCAGGTCCAGGAGTACACAAAGAAAGTGCGCCAGACGGGGGTGCTGGTGGGGATTGGAACCCATAAGCCGGAAGTCGTCGAATACGTCGAAGAGCGGGGATGGGATGTGGACTTCTATACGCTCTGCGCCTACAACCGCACCAGAACTCCAGATGAGCTCCGAAAAATGCTCGGTGTCGTGCCGGTGCCTCCCTCCGAAGTCTATCTCGACACCGATCCCGCTGTGGCGTACCGTGTGGCCCGGCAGACGCAGAAGACCTGCTTCTTGTTTAAGATTCTGGCCGCCGGCCGTTTGACGCGCTCGCCGCATTCTATCGATGATGCGTTCGCGACGGCGCTCGAGAGTATTAAGCCCAAGGACTGCATCGTGGTTGGGATGTATCCACGCTACAAAGACGAAGTGAAAGAGAATGCCGACCGCGTCCGTCAGATACTGAGCTCACGCCTGGGACTGGGCTTTTCAGAAGCGGCATAAGCGTGGCCCCGAGGAGATGCTCGACGACGAGAACGGAATCCCCATTCACGGGGGAATCAGTTTGTGGAACCTGCCAAGCCAGTAAGGCAGCAGGAAAAAGGCTCCGTCGTCCTCAGACCGGCCCCCGGAATCGCAATCTAGCTGAAAGGGGTTGCCGTTCCACTTCATCACACATCGTTCGTTGGGCGGGATAGCAGCGAGAGATTGCTCCTCGCTAAAGCGATCCCGGCGCTGAGCGCGGGGTAGATCTGCGCGCTGGGAATTCTTGACGGTCCAATAAACGGTATCCAGAGGAATGCGCTCCAGGGTTTCAAGGGACTCCCGAGCGTCGTAGCCGCTCGCGCCAGTGCCTGCCGCATAGATAAAGTTCCACAAGGGATTTCGTTCCGCCTCGCAGCCACGCCAAATGCGCGTGAGGGCCGCCTGAAGTTGTGCGCGTAAACCGGGATCGTCCTCGTACCTGAGCAGGGGATAAAACGAAAGAAAGGCAAGTTCCTCGTCTGAATAGTTGACCTCCGGCAAGCGTCGCGTCCCGCCCCCTGTCGCGGGTGCGTCCCGCTCCCGTAACGGCCCGGGCAAGATTGGCGCCTCCTGTGCGCCGCGCATTATGTTTTCGAGATAGCCCCGGCGGATAAGATCATGATAAGCGTTCAGGAATCGCTCCTGGCCGGTGATATGGTAAGCGGCCCTCAGGTGCGAGAGCAGCTCGAGAGAATTCAACGCGGCGTCCTCCCGGCCTTCCTCGGTTTGGAAGTACCCGGGAGAATACCTGCCCCAACGGGTAACCCGGCCGCCGAAGCCCACGAGTTCCAGGCCGTGATCGAGAAGATGAGACGCAATTCGCCCTGCGGTTCCACGAATCGCCGCGCGCTCCGGCCCCTCGGGCAGCAGGTCGTAAGCTACGCTGTAGGCAAGGAAGTGCCCCACTAATTCGTCGGAGCTCGTGTCACCTTTCCACTCCCACTGGCCATCGGAGGTCCAATGCCATTCTCCATCCGGGGCGCGGTAGTCGCCGCGATGGATGAGGGCGCGGGCCGGGAAACCCGGAATTCCGGTTATCGACTCGAGACGCAACAACGCCGCCAGTGAATCCTTCGCGTTGCGCAGCGCCTCGGGTGAGTGGGTCACGGCAAAACGAAAGCACTCCGAGGTCACGTAGATCGCGGTCCACAGACCGTCGTTATCGCTGGGTGCCAGGCGATACGAAGATGTGTCTCCTGTGCGGAGCAACTCGCAATCTGCCGTGTAACCGTAGCGATTGTGCCGGCTCTGTAAACGCTCGATGAACAAGGCGCTCTTGCGCTCGAGGTCGAAGGGCTCAAAATCAATGTACGAGATACCGGTTTGCGTGCGGATCCAAGCGCCCTGCTTTTCGGCCACGATCCCGGCCACGCCGTTGTCGCTCAGATAGCGTTTGCCCCAGAAATAGAACCACTGCTTGTCGGCCGGTGCGTCCGGCTCGAAGCACACCGCCCCCTGGCGCGTGGCCAGCCAGAGCCTGCCGTCGGAACCCAGAGCTACCGCGGTCAATGATAGGATGGGCAGACCGTCTTTCGCCGACCATATCTTCTTCCTGCCGGAGGGTTCAATTTCCACAAGGCCGTTTGCCGAGGCTTGCCAGAGTCTGTGCTGACCGTCTCGGACCTGCAGTTGTGGTCGGCGCCTCAGGGCTTGACGTATAGGCGCCGGCGTGACGCCCGAATCAATCGCGAAGCGATTGCAGACGATTTGCTGGTAAGTCTGTTTTGCCTGCCCCTGCGCGAGTGAGGGCAACAGCAAGAGCAAGAGGATGGAAGTTGTGCCCGGGAAGGCCTGTGATCGCAGGCATCGGAGTGCCGATGATTTCGCCGCGCTGAACATTTGCCTACTCGGTAGCGGCGAGTTTACCTCGCCACTTGGCGGCGTAAAGCCGCCACTACGGCAAGTGCGAAAGATCAGTAATTATACAACTGCAAGGCGGCGCAGTACCCATGTAATCCGCCGCATGTCGCGAAGTATTAGTCTCGAAGCGATGACGTGGGATATAATCCGCCGGATTCTGGCCGGACGCTCGCGCCAGGCGCTGGATACATGAGCTCGAGCAAGTCTCAGGGGCGGGCACAAAGCCGCCCCAACCGTGCGAAGGAGGATGAACGTGAGTGAATCAACCAGGCGTAAATTCCTACGAAACCTCAGCTTGGGTACGGCCACTATGGCAGGCCCGGCATCGCGTTTGATCGCGGCGCGAAGCCTCTCTCCAGCCGGGTCAGGGCGCCCAATTTCGCCGTCCGAGGTTGAGAAATGCTTCGTCTCCGAAGAACCCACGTCCGCGCCACTCGCCTGCGATTTCCGCTACTCGCCGCTTTCCTGGCAGACGGCGTACTGTTTTCCGGACGATCACTACAAGAGCCTGATCGGCGAGCGTGGCGAACTGCGTTGCGGTCATCCGGGGCAAGGCGCTGGCATCGCTTACTTTCCGGAAGTTGTGGAATTCTCCCTCCTCGGCATGGAGGCAAACGAGGTGCGCGGGCAGCGGCTTGAAGCTCCAGGCATTCCGATAGTCCATACCCGGATTGACCGTCCCGACGCGTTCCTCGAGCTCACCACCTTTGCGACGCGTCGCCCGGGTGAGGGCCGCGTGGATAACGTGATGCTCGAAGTCGAGCCGCGCACCGCGCACGCTGCCCGCGTGGTTCCGGCGATAGTGGTGAGGACGAAACACGAGACGAAGCTCGAATCATCCGCTGGGATCACTTTGCTGCGCCTGTATAACGAGGCGGGGCCTCCCTTCCTGTTGGCGGATGCGCCACTCTCGCTCCACGAAGATGGAGCCGTATATCAGTCCTACCAGCTCCGCGCGAGCATCGCTGCGGAGGGCAAGCCTTTCCGTTGTTTCTTTCGATTCCCGCAGGAGGGGCAGGAGATCGGCCAGCTAAAAGCGGGGATCGAGACCCCAGACCGCCTTCTGGCGGAGGCCCGCGAGTACTGGCAGAATTGGCAGCCGTTTGAAGGAGAAGTAAAGTGGCGCCTTCCGGCGCGGCAGGGTGAGTTTCTCGTCGCCTGCGCGCGCAATCTCCAGCAGGCTCGCGAGGAGAAGGCAGGGAGGATTACGTTTCAGGTCGGGCCCACGGTTTATCGGGGCCTGTGGGTGGTAGACGGCAATTTCATCCTCGAGGCCGCACGTTACCTTGGCTACGACAAGGAGGCTCAGCAGGGACTGGAAGCAACCTGGAAGTATCAGGAAGCGGATGGAGGCGTGTTCGCAGGGGGAGGGCGCGAGCATTGGAAGGATACGGGCATCGCCATGTTCAGCCTGGTACGCCAAGCTGAACTGAGCCAGGACTGGAATTACTTCCGGGAGATGCAATCCAACATCGAGCGGGCGGTGAAGTTTCTCGTTAAACTGCGCGACAGCGCCCGGAGCAATGGAAGCATCAACGCTCACTACAATCTCCTGGCCCCTGGTTTTGCCGACGGCGGCTTGGGGGGCATTCGTTCCGAATTCACCAACACGCTGTGGGTGTTGGCGGGATTGAAGGCGGTCACGGAAGCGGCGGACCGGCTCGGCCTCCCCGACCCCGGCGGGGCCAAGCAGTTCTATCGCGAGTTGCGGGCGGCGTTCTCTGCGGCGGCTCGCCAGGAGATGCGCCGCCATCCCGACGGCTTCGATTACCTGCCTATGCTAGCGAGGGGCGACCCGCAGTGGGCGAGCGCGGATGAGTGGGACCGGCCCAGACCCCAAACTGCACAGTGGGCGCTTTCCCACGCCATCTATCCCGGCCTGGTGTTCGAGAAGGATGACCCGATCGTGAAGGGGCATATTCAGTTGATGCAATCTTGCACGCAGGAAGATATTCCCGCCGAAACCGGCTGGCTTCCGCATGGCGGAGTGTGGAATTACAACGCCGGCTTTGTGGCTCATGTCTACCTCTGGGCCGGGATGCCGGATTGGGCACGGCTGACGTTCAACGGCTTCCTGAACCACGCCACGCCACTCTACTGTTGGCGGGAGGAACAGCCCATGCGAGGCAGCCTGACCGCGGATTATGTTGGCGATATGCCGCACAACTGGGCCAGCGCCGAATGCATTCTCTACTTGCGTCATATGCTGGCGCTCGAAGACGGTCCGGCGCTGCGGCTGCTGGCGGGTATCGGAGATTTTGAGTTGGCTGACGGAGAGCCCCTGAGCCTCGCCCAGTCTCCCACGCGCTTTGGACGCGTGGACGTGGCCCTTGAACCGTTGGAGCGGCATCAAGGATGGGGTTTGAAGTTCCAGCGCGGCCCCGGCCCCCAGCCCGCGAACGTCCAATTGCCCGCAACTATCGGCTCACGCTTCCGCTTCGCCGATATCCAAGGCGCCCATGCCCGCGCGGAGGGAAACATCGTACTCGTGACTCCCGGCGCAGCCGCGTGGGAGGCGGTGTTTAAGTGAAGGAGTCAGGAGGCAGAAGTCAGAAGAAGAGGCCAGCCCTCTCCCTTGGGGAGAGGGTGGACCGCGACGGCGCTTTCACCAGCCGTCGCGGGCCGGGTGAGGGGTTACTTCCGTCGCCAAGCAAAGTTGTATTCTGACTCCTGAATCCTGACTCCTGACTCCTGAATCCCGCTCTTCTCACGCTTTGCGGTCGAAAAAGGGACTCTTCCCCGTGATGCTTAAGGGGATGCCGATAGCCTGCTTGACGCCTTTCGCGAACAGATTCAGATCAAGGCATGATCTGCCCACGGAAAACATCATTCGGGTATCGACGTGTAAGTGGGACGCGATCGCTGCTGCCGAACAAGCTGCAATGCCCAGGTCTATGGAGTTGAAGCTACAAACCCCATCCTTGATCTTCAGCGCCTCGCAAGTTGGATTTCCGCAGAAACCGCAGTTGAGGCCGGCCGGATTGGACTGAACACCAATCGCGACGATGACCGGCGACGCCGCCACGTTGTTGGCATCGCGTTCAAAACCCGGACGGCTTTCCGCGCCCGCAATCTCCTTCATTTTGTTCACCAGGGTCCGCCTGGTATTCTCGTCGTCGATGGCTACGACCTGGATGTTGTCAATGCCCCGCGTTTTGGGAGCTGTTCTGGCTGCTGCCGCCATCAAGGTGGCAACGTGGCAGGCTGCCTGATTTTCGAGTTCGGATGATTCCTTCATATTCTTCTCCTAAGACCTAGTGATGTTGCAATAGAACTCTACCACGCCTCGGAATTTTTAACGTCGTAGCGGCGAGTTTATCTCCGACCTGTCCAAATTACTCTGGCCCGGTCGATGACGACTTGCGGCTTCGCCGCCTGCTGTGCGGAAACGCTTCGCCTTTCCGTACACCAGCGTGAAAAGAAACCTCTACGGCAGACTGCGACATTACCCCGCAGTTTTCGCAGAATTCTGGTGCATGCTTATAGTTGTCCAGGGTTCTCGTTACATGCTCTTGAATGATGACCCCATCGCCGGATTACTCAAGCTCCCGATCCCCCCAAGCCACGCTGGACGAGTTGATCCCCTCCGACACCCTGAATGTAGAAGGCGTGTTGGCAAGGGCGGTCGCTTTGCTGGAAGAAATCGGTGACGGCGCCGCTCTCACCATGCGCCGCCACGCCCCGAAGCGCCGGGCACGGTAGTTCATTTCCCCACCCTCTCAACCCTGCGCCAGCGGGGATCCGCCACTCCCCCTTTCCCCAAACCTCGCACGAGCACTGTCATTCCCGCGAAGGCGGGAATCCATCTGATCAAACTCCCATGCGGTGCCGATAGGTTATATGCGCAGTGCACGCATGACAGAAATTGTTCGAGGACAATGTGCTTTCCCTAATCTTGCTCGTCTTCTTTCTCATTCAATTCCTGGTGATCCTGGGCGTCTTGGTATTTATGCTTTTCCTCGCGCGACCTGAGGTCCCTCTCTCTGGAGATGGCACACAGGAAACGCAACCGGTCAGCAGGCCTGCAGACGGCGGGGAACAATCGAGACTTGGCGAGGTAGCGGCGACTTTACGTCGCCATGACTTCCCTTGTTGCGACACGCATTTGGCGGCGTAGGTCCGCCGCTCTGCGTTTTCCGGCATTCGTCGAGCCCCGGCGCCCAGGGGCAGCGGCGTCATTTGCGAGATATCGGCGCTCCACGCTGTCGTCATTCCCGCGAAGGCGGGAATCCACTCCGCAAACCTTCGGGAAGGTCCCATTCTACGGGCTGGATTCCCGCCTTCGCGGGAATGACAGGTGGTTCGTAAGGGAGGTAATTCCAAACGACACCACTACCCGCCCAGGTTTTCGTACCACTTCACATTCCCCGTGGAAGCGCCGATCGCCACCACATCAGGATGGCCATCGCCGTTGATGTCAGCCACCGCCATGCCTGACGCCGCCATTTCGGTATCGAGCGTCTGTCGCTCCCACTTCAGGCCGTTCGCGTCACGCGCGTAGTACACGTAAAGGCTCGTACCTGGGCCGCGAAACCCCGCCACGATTTCATCATTGCCATCCCCGTCGAGGTCGGCGCACGCGAGCGCGTGCCCATCCCGAAAGCTATCGTCAATTGGATGGCGGCTCCACAAATCGCCCGGCTTACCTCGGGTATAAACAACTACGTGCTCGCCATGCCAGGGTTCGATGGTAGCCAGAAAACGGCCGCCCTCCAGTCTGCCGACGCCGATTTCACTTGACCCGCGACGCGGCGTCGAAACCTGGTCGCCCGCCGCCAGGTGGGTCTTCGTCCACTCGAGGTCGCGGCCTAGGCCGCTCGAGTGAAACAGGTGAACGCCCTCAAAGCTGGCCGTCAGGATTTCATCCCGCCCGTCGTTGTCCCAGTCCATGATGTTGACGCCGTGGACGACCGTCAACGATTCGTCAATCAGGTGAGGAAACCACTCACCTTTGCCGGTGTCTGTGGCGGATACGTGCCCGCGCAGGAGTGGTTCTGGGGGTTCGAACCAAGTCAGCGGGGCAGGCACTTTGTAGTCCGGCTCCTTCGCGCCGTGCCCCAACAAGGGAACATCCACCAGCCCCAGGCGGCCGCTCCCGTCCAGGTTAACCCAGCGCAGCCGGTGCGAGGTAGGGATGCGGCCGAGCAGGCGCAGCGACCATTCGGAGTCGAGCGAAGCGCCGGGCTCTCCCCACCAGACGCTTCCGCCCGAAGTGCTGTCATCGAGCGCAAAGTCGCTCGCCAGCGCCAGGCCGCGCTCCGGATATCCGCTGCGAAACAACGGGGCCAGGCTGATGTTGTGGTGGGTCGTCGTGGTGACAGGCCAAGCCTTCCAGGAGAAATTCTCGTACCATTCGACAATGCTCTCCGCTGAGCTTAGCGCCAGGATGTCAAGCCGGCCATCGCCGTTGACATCGGCAACAGCCACCTGATAGCCGTCCGGAATCTCCGCAACATTATGTGTTTGCCAATGGATCATTTCTCTTTTCCTCTGCGGCGGCTTTGCCTTCCCGCCTGGCTCGAGTGGCGCCAGCCCCGCATAAGCGGCGCAAACGCTCGTGGCTCTTTTCAGGAAATCCCGTCGGCTGCCAATACGGCCGCTAGCGGCAGCCGCTCTTTCGCTCAGGTCCAATCCTATTTTTCTCATTGAGCCACCGCTCCACTCGAAGCCATCAGCAGGAATGGCCGCAAACCCTCGATGATGTCGTTGGCTTTGTCCAGTTCTGTTTTAGGCGCACGACTCCCCGAGAGTGGAAGTTCACGCTATCCCTTTCGCCTCGAAGCCCCTTTTCTGTAGGGGCGGCCCTTGTGGCCGCCCTGGGTCAGCCACAACGGTTGCCCCTGCAGCGCCCAGCCAAAACGTGATTTTTTCACACCTTCTGGCGCATGCGAAGCGCTTCAGCATACGGATTGATTCTAACTCACTCCGTGAACTCTGTTACTGCTATTGGCAAATTTCTTCGCAGGGCGCGAAGATTGCTGCCAGCAATTGCCCTCGTTACATCCTCTTGAATTCGGAATCTTGGATTTTGAATTGCGGCTCTGCGACCTCAGTGGCGAATCCCTTCTAAGGCTGAAAGCTGACGGCTGATAGCTGACGACTGCGTTTGATCGAACTCAACCGTTCGCGTATAATCTGTCGTTCAGGGCGTTAGCACTGCACAACCCTGGTGAAAACTATGTCTGCACGCACAATGTACGAAAAAATCTGGCAAGGCCACTTGGTGGCGGAGGAGCCTGGACAACCTGCGCTCATTTATATCGACCGCCACCTCGTTCACGAGGTGACCTCTCCGCAAGCCTTTGCCGGCCTAAGAGCGGCGCAGCGCAAAGTGCGCCGGCCGGACCTTACCTTCGCGGTGATGGACCACTCTGTGCCTACGAAGGACCGTAACCTCCCGTTGCTGGATCGAGTGGCGGCGGCGCAGTTCGACGCCCTGGAGCGCAACTGCCGCGAAACGGGCATCATGCTCTTCGACATGCAGAATCCAAACCAAGGGATCGTGCACGTGATAGGACCCGAACTCGGCATCACCCAGCCGGGCCAAACCATCGTTTGCGGTGACAGCCACACTGCCACCCACGGCGCCTTTGGCGCCTTGGCCTTCGGCATCGGCACCAGTGAAATCGAGCACGTCCTGGCCACGCAATGCCTCTCGCAATTCAAATCAAAGACCATGGTGGTCCGGGTCAACGGCAGCCTCGCCCCGGGCGTGACCGCCAAGGACATCATCCTGGCCGTCATCGGCAACATGGGCATCGCAGGTGGCGCCGGGCACGCCATCGAATACACCGGTGAAACTATCCGCGCCCTCTCCATGGAAGGCCGCATGACCGTCTGCAACATGACCATCGAAGGCGGCGCGCGCACCGGGATGGTCGCGCCTGACGACACCACTTTTGCGTACCTCGAGGGGCGGCCCTTCGTTCCGCGTGGCCGTGATTTTCAGATTGCTGTGGATTATTGGAAGTCCCTGGCTTCGGACCCTGGCGCGGCTTTCGACGACGTGCTCGAGCTCGAGGCGCCAAACATCGCGCCCCAAGTCACTTGGGGGACAAATCCCGGCATGGTCACGGACGTTACGGGGAAGGTGCCCGAGCCGGGCAGTTTTCGAGATCCTGTGAACCGCAAGGCCGCCGAGCGCGCCCTCGAGTATATGGGCCTCGAGCCGGGCACTCGCATCGTAGATATCCCATTGGATTATGTGTTCATCGGCTCGTGCACCAACTCCCGCATCGAGGATCTGCGCCGCGCAGCGCGGGTTGCGGCGGGCAGGAAGGTCTCAAAGACCCTCAAGAGCGCCCTGGTGGTTCCCGGCTCGATGCGCATCAAGGCCCAAGCGGAGAAGGAAGGCCTGGATAAGATATTCCGCGAAGCCGGATTCGACTGGCGCGATGCGGGTTGCAGTATGTGCCTGGGAATGAATCCCGATATTCTTCCCAGCGGCCAGCGCAGCGCCAGCACCTCCAACCGAAACTTCGAAGGACGCCAGGGCAAGGGCGGCCGCACCCATCTGGTCAGTCCGGTGATGGCCGCCGCCGCCG
>Ga0326728_10006304_pt1 | contig 32082 bp, 24 predicted proteins | sample MB3enrmetagenome_FD_207602 | JGI IMG/M metagenome (GOLD analysis project Ga0326728, IMG submission 207602) | Lab enriched peat soil microbial communities from McLean, Ithaca, NY, United States - MB31MN | ecosystem: Environmental > Terrestrial > Soil > Wetlands > Peat | place: USA: New York... | reverse complement strand
TCACCGATGCTGGAAGCAGTTCACTGCCTGTTGAGTGCGCGCCCCGTGTGAAATGCGGGCTAAACCGAAAACGCTGTAACCGCCGCCACCAGCCCTTGTGCAGTGTCAGGAATGTCCCCGGTTCAATCTGTCAGGGATGTGACCGGTCCGCACCTGCAAGGACTCTAATCTGCCCGCTTGCTTCGCGCTCGCCGGGACTTCGGCTTGCCCTTAAGATTGAGCGCCACTGCAGCGCGGATGAGACCCTTCAGGGCTGCCTCGTCGATCTGGTCGCCTTCGTGGATGTCGATGGCGCGCCTGACATTCCCGTCGAGGCTGGAGTTGAAGAGACCTGAAGGATCGTTTAACGCAGCTCCCCTTGCAAATGTCATCTTGACGACGTTCTTGTACGTCTCTCCGGTGCAGACGATGCCGCCGCGCGACCAGACGGGAGTCCCCGGCGATTTCGGCTTGGCCCACTTCCACTCTTCGACGATCTCAGGGTCTGCCTCGTGTACGATTGCGCGGACTCTCGCGAGCATCTTCCCGCGCCAGTCGCCAAGTTCGTTGACCTTCGCGTCGATGAATGCAGAGGCAGATTCCACCGGGACGCTCCTTTTCATGGTCAGCTCCAGTTCTTGGACCTAATTTAGCTGCGATCAGCGCAACCTGCAACCTCGGTAGGGTATCAGTTTGGCCCGAGCGTCCCTGGCGTGCCAATTCCGCGTCCAAGTATCCAGTGAACGCTTTTGAGGCATCGCCGGTTCAGGCTGTTACGTCCAATTCGCCCCGCGCGGCCGCGGTGCGCTGGCTTGCCCACCTGGGCCCTCTGGGACTCTTTTCGGTTGCGGTCATCGACTCCTCCGGGATTCCATTGCTCATCCCTGGAAGCACCGATCTGCTACTGCTGTGGATGGTCTCGTACAAAGGGAGTCCTTGGTTGATGGCTCCACGTGCCGTCTGCGGCAGCCTCCTGGGTGGATACATAAATTGGAGCGCTGGAAGTCGAGGCCGGGAAGCGGCTCTCCGTCACTACGGCCCGGCTCGCCACCTGGGGTCCTTCATCGCGTGGGCCAAGCGGCATACGATCCTCTCCATCTTTGTTCCCGCCTTGCTTCCCCCGCCCGCTGTGGTCGGTCCGCTTGTCTTCGTATCCGGCGCTATCGGCGTCTCGCGCAGACGCTTCCTCGCTGTCTATGGCGCGGCGCGCTGCCTGCGCTATGGGCTGGTCGCCTGGCTGGGAGTGGTTTACGGCCGCAGCATCGTGCGCCTGTGGTCCGCGATGATTCAGAAATGGTTGATCCCGCTTACTTTCGTGCTAGTTGGAATGTTGGTTGGCGGCGCCAGCCTGGCAATATGGAAGTTGCTCCGCCACCGCAAATCCGCATCCGCGAAAAATCGCGCTGCCTAGGTAGGTTTTGGCAGCGATCCTGCTCTACGCCAACCCTACCAGCGCATCAGCTGCGTGAGCTGAATGAGATTGCCGCAGGTGTCGTTGAGCATGGCAATGGTCGAACCGGTCACGTCGGTGGGCGGCATGGTGAACTCGGCTCCGCGGGCCTTGATCCGCTCGTGGTCGCCCCTTATGTTGTCGGTGAAAAACATGATTGCGGGCTGGCCCTGCTGAAACAGCGCCTCCTGGTAGGTTTTGGCCGCTGGATTGTTGTTCAGCGCCAACTGCAACTCAGTACCCTCCGGCTCCTCGGGCGAAGCCACGGTCAGCCACCGAAATGGGCCCTGGCTGAAGTCGGTCTTCCTGGTAAAGCCCAGTACCTCCGTGTAAAAGCGCAGGGCCTTGTCCTGGTCGTCCACAAAGATGCTTGTCACTTTGATTTTCATTTCGTCTCTCCTCTCTCACGTTCGGGTTTTGGGCCGCGTCGTCTTCCCCTTCTCTTCCTTTTCGCCGATGTTGACTCATCCATGCGGCCGAGGTGGCGTTCGAGAGCGTCCACGTGAGCCGACCAGAACCGTCGAAAGGGAGCCAGCCAGGCATCTACCTCCTGGAGCGGCTCTGGCGTCAACCGGTAGATGCGGCGCTGTGCGTCCACGGTGGATTCAACGAAACCGGCCTCGCGCAGCACGCGCAGGTGTTTTGACACGGTCGGCTGCGGCATACGAAGCCGATGCTCGATCTCTCCAACCGACTGTTGCGACGAGATCAGGAGGCTCAATATCGCACGGCGGTTCGGCTCGGCGAGGACTTCGAATACCGATTCCATTCTCCTCGTATACTTCAAAGAGTATATGCTTGTCAAGGTATATAAAAGCGAGGGCCGGCCTGAAGATGTCGCTCACGCCGATTTCAGCGGCTTTGGCGGTCGGCGAGAACCCACAACGTGAGGGCGCTGGCCTATCCACGGTAGCGGGCGAAGCGCTCATGTTTGTGTGCGCCTGTCGAACGGCGCGACCTGATGGACCAATATAAAGGCGACTGCAAAACTCGCGCTCAAGAGATAGCGAATTCCGAAAGAATGACCTGGAATAACTTCATCTGACACTTCGGCGCAGACTTACAGAAACCAAATCGATTCCTCATAAGTTCCTTATATCTTTGACGGAGAGCGCCGGATGCGGCATCGACCGGCGCTTTTTCTTTGTGCGCATGAGTCGCGGTGAGGCGAAACCTATAAGGAAGCTATAAGCTCATCCGCTAATTGGGTCGCATATTCATGCCTCCTTTATAAATGTGCGTCCATGCTTTCTTTATGAGGGAGGTTACTCGATGATGCGAAAGATGCAGACAGCAATTGCGTGTGCGGCGGGAATACTGATTGCCAGTGCGGTCGCAGCCGGCCAACCCACCTCGCCCAGTTACAGCCATGCGGAGCTGAAGAAGATGATCGGCGAAGCGCATACCGCAGAGCAGTACAAGACGCTAGCGACTTACTTCAGCTCGCAGGCAAAGAGCTACAAGCAGAAGGCGGCAAACGAGAAGCAAGAGTGGTGGCGGCGCAGCCAGGTGGATGCGGCGCTGTATGAGAAATATCCGCGGCCGGTGGATTCATCGAGGAACCGTTACGAGTACTTTGCTTACGAGGCGCAGCAGATGAACGCGCAGGCAAGCCGCTACGAGGAACTGGCTGCGAGCGCTCGGCAGTAGGAGAACGAAGCAAACGGCTCGCGCGCGGAACCAGGCAGAAAAGGCGCCTGGAAGAGAAGCGGGCAAAGCTCGAATGGCCTCAGGAGATGCAGGGCGGTTTAGGGACCGGCCGGCTCTCAGGAGGCCATTGGATTCTTTGTAACTTATTTATGCTTCGCTAACGCTTCGCTCACTAGGATTTGCATTGAAAGTCCGTTACATGGCCGCCTCGGGCATCATGAAGATTTCAGAAATCATGGGTGAACAGAACCGGTTCACGCGCAAGCAGTTTGTGGGCCAAAGCCTGTTGGGAGCCTGGGTTGTTGCACTCTTGACGTTCACCGGGTATACGCTTCACTTTAACGCGGCGCCGGTGGGGTTTCTGTTCCTGCTGGTCGTGGTGTGCGAAGCAATTCTGGCCGGATTCTGGCAGGCGTCAATTGTTTCGGTCCTGGCTTGCAGTTGTCTCGACTATTTCTTCTATCCTCCGGTCTTCCACTTCACCATCGCCAATCCGCAAGACTGGGTAGCGCTGGGGGCGTTTGAGATCAGCGCGCTTTTGGTGAGCCGGCTTTCGTCACGGGAGCGGTTGAACTCGTTTGAGGCGCAGTTGCAGCGCACCTCGATGGAGCAGCTTTACGAGCTGAGCCGGAGCACGTTGCTGATCAACATGCATGAAAGGCCGGGGCCGCAGATTGCGCAACTGATTCAGAGAATCTTTGGCGCCGAGGCAGTAGCCATCTACGATGCGAACTCGGCGGCTTGCGATTCGGTGGGAGTGTGGCGCGAGGAAGAAATGCGCCTTGCCCGCGATTGCTTTGTGTTGCAGGAGGAGGGCCAGGACAGGGGAACGGGAACGATTCGGCGCGTGCTGAAAGTGGGCGTCAGCTCGGTTGGAGCGATTGTCGTGCGCGGTAATCTGGGATCGCTTGTGGCCGATGCGCTGGCGTCGTTGACGGCCATCACCCTGGACCGGTGCGTCTCATTCGAAAAGGAGAGCCGGATTGAGGCGGCGCACCAGACCGAGAGGCTGCGGGCGGCGGTGCTGGACTCGCTGGCGCACGCGGTAAAGACGCCGCTGACCGCGATCAGCACGGCCAGTGCGGGGCTGGGCGAAGTTGGCAGTCTTAACCAGGCGCAGCAGGAGCTGGTGGCGCTGATCGAAGACGAGTCAAGCAAGCTGGGCGAGTTGAGCACGCGGCTGCTGCAGACAGCCAGGCTCGAGGCCGAGAAAATCAGCGTGGCCCAGGAAGAGATCCCCGTGAGCGAGCTGGTGCAGATGGCGCTGGACGAGCAGAAGGGGAGGATGTCGGAACATCCGGTGGAAGTGTCTGTAGCCGACTCTTCGTTGTCTGTGAGGGGCGATAGGGATCTGCTGTCGATGGCGCTGGCCCAGTATCTTGATAATGCCGCAAAGTACTCCTATGCGGGCACTGCGGTGAAGATAGCCGCGAACCAGAGCCACTCTGAGGTGCTGCTCTCAGTACACAACTTTGGGCCGGCGATACCGATTGCCGACCGGGAAAAGATCTTCCAGCGGTTTTATCGCAGCGAGGGGACGACACAACTGGCGGCGGGCACGGGCATCGGATTGTCAACGGTGAAAATGGCAGCCGAGGCGCATCACGGGCACGCCTGGGTGATCAGCGACGCGAACGAAGGGACCACGTTTTTCCTGGCGCTGCCCCATTATCGAGGAGAACAGGAATGAATCGCGATGAAGGCAACGTGCTGATCGTGGATGACGAGCGGTCGATCCGGCTGTCGTTGCGGACGATTCTGTCGAACTTCGGGTTCGACATTGTGGAGGCGGCGCGCGGTGAAGAGGCTCTGGCCCTGGTGAGGACTGCGGAGTTCGACGCCGTGCTGCTGGACATCAACATGCCGGGGATGGGCGGCGTGGAGGTGTGCAAGCTGATCCGAAAGGTATCGCCGCGGCTTCCCATCATCATGCTCACGGTGCAGGGCGGCGAGGACCGCAAAGTTGAGGCGCTCGATTCCGGGGCCGACGATTACATTACCAAGCCGTTCCAGCTGCGCGAGTTGACCGCACGTCTGCGCGCGGCAGTGCGGCGGAACAAGGCCCTGGAAGACACCGAGTCGCCGATCTCGATCGGGGAGATCATGATCGATCCGAACCGGCACCTGGTGGAGAAGAGCGGTCAGGCGATTCACCTCACGCCGAAACAATTCGAGCTGCTGCACTTCCTGATGGTGCACGCGGGCAAGCCGATTCCGCATGCCAAGCTGCTGAGATCGGTATGGGGACCGGAGTACGGGAACGAGCTCGAGTACCTTAGGACGTTCATCCGGCAGATTCGGATGAAGATCGAGGACGACCCTGCAAATCCGAAGTACCTGCAGACGGATTCGCATGTCGGTTACCGGTTTATCGATCGCGTGTAGGTGGGGAGTGCTGGTGGACGCGGTAGGAACCGAATCATCAATCTAACGTATATTCAACAACATGCAGACCAGCGGATGACACTTGAGACCGTGCAAAGCGACCGTAAACAAATAAACAAAGCGCAGATAGAGCGCGCAATCGGTTTGGAATCGTGCATTGGCCGTTCGACGCTTGTATTGACCTTGCGCAGAGGTTCTGCGCCGTTGAACCTTCAGCCACCTGCCACAGTCTCATGAACTGGCGGCCGTCGAAAAACTGTGCAAGGAAAACGGCGCAGATGAGGCAGCGAAGAAGGAACCCAAGGATACAGCCTAAGATACCGAACGCCCGAGCCTTATCCGGCCTGGACACGCCCATCATTTTGACATCGATGCAATTGCCAGCAGCGGTGCAAATAACGAGCAGCGTCATGGGGTTCCAGTCGCCATGCCGACTCCGGGTACTCATCCGACCGTTTTCAGCTGTCCGTGGCTGTTTCAGGTTTGAGGGGGCGGCGGCTGTCTCAGGTTCCGTCCAAGTAAGCTGCCTCCGTCGGAAGAATACAATCTACTCCCATGCGGCCTGGAGACCATCTTTCCGATCGACCGCCGCCGCAGCACGATCTTGCTCCGCGTCTTGAGATTCTCAATGGACTTCTCGATACGCTTACGGATGTTCTCGACATCGGCGAGGTGTTCGATCAAGTCGCGTAGCTGGTACAGGGCGTGCTGCCATGCGATCTGATGGGTGTCATAGAGATCAGTGCGGCAGGCGACCGCATTCGGGTACACATAGGCGTCGGATTGGGGAAGGCGACCACCCCCTATGAAGTAACTGTGCCCGATCCGCAAATCCTGACCGAGACACGGCACGCATTCATAATCGAGGACTTTCCCAATCATCCCCTTGCTGAAGGAAGTCCGGCTCTGAAGGCCGGCATGGTAACCTGCCTCGGCGCTCCGATAGTCGAGGGCAATAGTGAATTCTATGCACGAATCGAGAGGCGCAGCAAGGTGCTTGCGGGCCAGTTGCCAGCCGCAGACCAAGGGGTTATCGGGTCACTTATAAGACAGGCAATGGTTCGCTTGAATGGCGAGCAAAAAGCAGAAGCAGAAAGAATCATGCTCGGCGCAATCGACAGGTACCCGAGCCGTGCAAGTGCGCGCCTTAAGATCAGGTTTCCGGACGGTGGATCGTAAGCACGTGCAAGATACCATCATGCGTTTCAAAAAGATCGGTCCTTGCAAACGCCGTTCACGCCCGTTATTCCCAGAAGGGCGCACCTTTTGTCGGAGGAAGCATTTTGCACCCTACAGAACTTTCATTTCGCGCGTATCCTCTTCCTGTAACTTCTGCTGAGGCGAGTGTGCAACCAGTGTGCAACTCCTGCATAAAGCAACGTCAACCGACTTTGCGGTAAACTGATGAAACACGTGAAGTTCCCACCCCGCGGAGGGATGGGTGAGCGGTTGAAACCGGCGGTCTTGAAAACCGTTGTGCTCGAAAGGGCACCGGGGGTTCGAATCCCTCTCCCTCCGCCAAGTATGTTTAGAATCAACAACTTACGAGATGCAAACCCTCGATACTCTTGAATTTCCTCGCAAATTTGCAGGTTTCCTGATCGTGATGGATCTGGAGAGCGTTCTCCATCGGGAGCCATATGCGCCGTTTTGTCGGCACTTCTCTGTTGGCAGTTTCAGCAGTTCCCTTTCAATGTGCAGTGGGACTGGAGAAATTTGACTCTTCGGCGATTGCATGATTCAGACTTAGCGCGGCGTAAATTGTTTCGGAAAAACCCAAGCAGCCCTATGGCTGCTTGAGGAGTTGGCGGATTAAAGAATTGGCGTACTCGTTACGCGGACTTTGTAAACAGGCCGAGCGACTGCTCGCGCCAGTCCAGTGGCATCGCAGCGAGCAGATCGCTGAGTGAGAGGGGCAGCGATTCGGGCCGAGTCATCAGCTTCTCGCTTGACTGCGGGCTCAGTTGAACCAACTTCATCTGCTTACGGATAAAGCGGGGTGACAAGCCGTCGATGGCGGCCACCGAGCTGACTCAAAGGGTGACGCACATCCGGGAATAGAAAGGTGGAATCTAAGCCTTCGTTTTGAGCGCCGTCATATTTGCCATCACAGCGCTGGATAAAGGGACAAAACCTTCGTGACGGCTGAAATTACGGTTGAGGCGGTGTCAATGTTTTTGGTAATGGTGGCGATCTGCTTCTGTATCTGTGTGAGGGCTTCGTTGATGGCTTTGATCTTAGGCGTGAGCTGGATAAAGAGTTCGGTGTTCGTTGCTAGCTGTTGGTCATTGATGGCGGTCAAGATGTCGCCGATGGCCTGCTGTGCTCCGTAAACAAGGTCCTTGCTTTGAACATCCGATGCGTCCCAGTACGCCCTACCAAGGGCATCATAGGCGGCTTGGTAAGTAGCACCGGGGTCTGGATTCTGAAGAACGGGCGAAGCTGTAGAACTCATGGTCTTTCTCCGGACAAAAGGGTTGGATGGTCTCTAACTGCTCGGTAGGGAACTGTAGAAGGATGCGAGGCTCTGACCGGCGGCTTCAAGGTCAGCTAACTTCTCCTTGATCGTCTCCGGGTCATTCCCTTGAGCGGCGGCAGCCAGAGCCTGGTGCGTAAGATCGAGGGTGTGCAGAGCTACTTGGAGCTTGGCGAGAAGTTCATCATTGGCCTTCTGCTGGTTGGCTAATTTGATGAGCTTTCCGATTTCGTTGCGATGCTCGACGGGATCAAGAGGCGTGGCCGGGTGGCGGATGAACTGGTCCTCTTGTTCGATAAGAGTCTGATAGTCGACATCTGCCTGACGGCGAAGGGCAGTGATGTCACTATTGAGTAGTTCGCACAGCTTCTTAATCACCGGGTTCATGTCTTGCGTAACTTTGGGGAGAGAGCCCTTGACCCGTCTAGCAATCAGGTAGTCGCCGAGAGCACGGACCGCCGTGCTGACGCCGTTGGCCTCTGCGGCGCTCATAACGGGAGCGTTGGGCACCGAATTCTTTAGATCTGTCGCAGCTGTGGAACTGAGTGCTTTGAGGTTGGAGCCGACACCGGCGGCGGCGCTATTTAGATCTTTCGAAGACTGACTACCAGTGATCTGGACGAGAGAATCCGCATAGGCCTTGAGGCCGTCGAGAACGGTGATGCGAGCGTTTAGTTGCTCTGTGGTGAGCAGGGGCTTGGTGTCTGTATAAGGACTCCACTTGGGGTTCGTATCGTAGTCACGGACCGCAGCGGCGACCTGTTCCTCCTGACGGAGCTGGTTGGCAGCTCGGTACGCATCTTCCGAACTGTTGATGACTTGGCCGGCTGCAATCGAGAATGCCGCCGTGTGTTTCGCGAGTGGGGTTAGCGAGCAACCCGTCGCGAGGACACTGAAAGTCAGGATCGACATCGCCGCGGCGGTGCGCATGAAATACCTATCGCCCCCGTACGTAAAACCGTGTTTGCGAACTTGAGTAGAAGCTGACTTGGAATTCATGACTGGAATTTGATGCCTCTCGGACCAAACTGTCAAATTAAATGCCAATGATCCCTGATACTATGCTGGCGGCGAAGAATTACATCGCCGGAGGGTCTCAATGTCAAAACGAATTATTTTCTGTGCTGATGGAACCTGGCAGGCCCCGGTCAATAACACGAATGTTTACCGGCTATATAAAGCCTTAACGGTGACGTCCGATCAGGTGACGTTTTACGACGATGGCTTAGGAGCCGATGCCACAGGTATTCAGCGTGTCCTCCAGGGCGCATTCGGTCAAGGAATCTTCCAGAAAATCCAGGACGGTTACACGAAAATAGCCCATGTTTATGAACAAGACGATGAGATATTCCTGTTCGGGTTCAGCCGAGGAGCCTACACCGCCCGGAGCCTGGCTGGAATGATCGCGAATTGCGGGCTTCCGACCGGGGCTTTCAACGACGACTGCGTGACTCAAGCGTTCGCGGCCTACCGCGATCCGGCGAACCGAGCTTCGATCCTCGCAGGGTTGACGGCGTGCGGCCTAGCAGCGGCGACGATCCAAATGGTGGGTGTGTGGGACACGGTAGGGTCACTGGGAATTCCGGCGATTTTCGGCGGCGTGGACGAGACGACCTATGGGTTTCTGGATACGGGCCTACATCCGGACATCAAGAATGCTTACCAGTGTCTGGCCTTGGACGAAAAGCGTGCGCAGTTTCCGGCCACGCTGTGGACTTCTGCTCCAGCGGCTGGCCAGACCATCGAACAGATTTGGTTCTCTGGATGCCACGGAGATGTGGGTGGAGGAACAGCTCTGGCTGGGGGAGTGGATGCGGGGACACGACTGTGCGACATTACGATGGGCTGGATGGTGTCGAAAGCTCAAGCCCTCGGAGCCACAATGGATCCTCTTATCGCCGCGCAATATGGCACATTGCCCGCAGCGTTTGCATTGGATGCAATTCGAGAGACATGGACTCCGTTGGATGGACCTCCAAAACTGCGACCGGTCGCCCCGAATGCCGAGATCTCAAACAGTGTTGCAATTCGCTTGCAGTATGCCCTGAATTATGTTCCCGGCTCCCTGGCCGTGGACAATGGAGCGCTCGCGGATGGATATTCATTGGTAACACTTGTGGATGAAAACGCGTTCTAAGCAAGCTGTCGATCACTGACCGATACCCGGAAAGCCGTACTCGGTGGAATTAGCGATATGGAGGCCGAGATTCTGCTTGTCGCGATGGAGACGAGGTGGTTCAAGGATTCGTTCGACGGAGATCAGAGAGTCATCTCATTCCTTGTTGCTGCGCAACCGGAACACGATATCAGGGAACTGATATTCCCTGTTACGCAGGTGATAATTCCCTGTTCGATGCTGCCCAAAAACTGGGATTGCACGGTAGGAACTCGAGTGGATTCAGTGCCATAGGGAGCTCCGCAAGCAGAATTTGAAGGCAAAATTCGCTAATTTCCCTGTATTTTTCCCTGTTAGCAGGGAATTCAGGAGCAGAGAGCGGTTCGCTCCTGACTCGATCCACCGCCATAGAGTCATTAAAATCAGCCAGATAGAGAGAAATTCCAGCAGTTCCGTACACTTCCGGGCAAACTCTCAGGTATTCGGCTCTGAAAGACACCGGAGAGCATTCTTCGCCTGGGAGAATAGCCCCAAATTCGATAGTTTCTCCGCCAGGGTATTCCGCAACACCATTTCGCGCCGTGCCGAGAACCCCTTCTTAGCGGCAACATGATCGGCTCCGGGAAAACTACTCCTGTTGAGATGTTGGTCTCCGGCCTTAACCAGCCTTGTTGAAGGCGGGCAACAAACAAGGCAATAACGATCCGGTTAAGTGAACCTGAATGCGGGGATCTCAATTGCCTTCGGAGGGGGAGCATCAGGAGTTGTGCCTTGATCTCTTGCGGGGAAAGAGGCAACTCCAATAGATAAGAACGAAGCCACAACGCGATTGCTCGAATATCTGTCCCTGACTGTCCCGGGCGGGATGCAGCCAACAACACATAAGCTGTTGATTTAAGTGGTTGCTGGGCTGGATTCGAACCGCCGGATTCTGAATACGGTGTGGCGATTTGACAGGCAAGGTGCTGCGATCAAGCAGAACTTGAAGCGGGTGGGCATAAATGCAAAGATGTATGCTGAGTGCAGCTCAAAAATTCGATCCGGCATGGCATTTGGGAGAGATTCGGCAACGCTAATGGTGGGAGAAACTTGCACCGGTAATGGATTCTGAGCCCGAAAGTGAAGGCAATGGCAGGCACAGCGACAAAGACTGTTCACGGGTTGAAGAAGCGGTCAAAAAAAGCCGAGCACGGGACCAGCGTGGGACTGGCTTTTCAGCAGATCCGCGATTTGATTGTTCACGGCAAGTTGGCGCCGGGGAGCTGGATCGTGGAGGGAGATCTGTGCGAGCACATGAACATGAGCCGTACGCCGGTGCGTGGCGCGCTGTATTTGCTGCAGCGCGAGGGTTATGTGCTGGAGTACCGTAACGGCAGCAAATCGCGAATGGTGGTTGCGCCGTTGACGAAAGAGGACGCCAGCGAACTGTATCCGATTATCGGACGCATTGAAGGACTGGCCGGAAAGCGCACGGCGCTTCTGCCGCAGTCGGAGCGCGAAGAGCTGGCTGCCAGGCTGGCGCCGATCAACGAGAAGCTGGCCACGATTGCGCGCGACCGCAGCCTGGGCGGACCGAATATCTTCGACCTCGACCACGAGTTTCATCGCCTGTTGATGACCGCCGGCGCGGGACCGCGTCTAACCGCGCTGCACCGGGCAATTGAGCCGCAGACGGAGCGCTACTGGCGGCTTTACGCCAGCTCGATCATCAACGAGCTGCACGTTTCAGTGAAGGAACACGAAGAGATTATCGGCGCGCTGCTCGAGGGCAACGCAGATCGCCTGGAACGCGCGCTGTATATGAACTGGGAGAACGGCTGCGCAAGGCTGGCGCACGTGATTGAGATCTTTGGCGAACGGGGCAGCTGGTAAAAGGCTCAGACGAAGAAAGTGAAGGGCAGCTTCTGAAATGAGGCTGCCCTTTTTGATTGCTGCCACGTGCGCAACGCGTTTACGGCCGCAGCGGATCGCGTGAATTGGCGCGCCGTGCCGGCCAGCCGCGCTAGTCGATACACCCTAAGCCTTGAACGGCGTGCTGGCGACTGCACAGGCGGGACGATTGGCCTGGGCGTACTCGAATGCTGCGCGCGTTGCCGCCAGTTCCTCGCCAACCAGTTCGAGCCGAGGCGGGCGGACGCGGGCAAAGCCGGCGCCGGCCTCCTGCTGGACTTGCTTGATGAGCTGGATGAACTTGGGCACTGTGTCCATGCGAAGCAGCGGCAGAAACCAGCGGTAGAGCTCGAATGCTTCTTTGGTTTTGCCCTCGCTGGCGAGGTTAAAGAGGTCGACGGACTCGCGCGGGAATGCGTTAACGAGTCCCGCAACCCATCCTACGGCTCCGGCAGCGACGCCTTCTACGATTGCGTCGTCGACGCCGACGGAGATGGCGAGCCGGTCAGCCAGCAGAGAGCGAATTGCCGTAACCCGGCGGACATCGGTTGAGGACTCCTTGACCGCGGCGAGATTGGGATGTTCGTTGGCGAGCTCGCCGATCTGCTCCGGCAGAAAATCAGTGCCGTAGGCGACGGGGTTGTTGTAGAGCATGCCGGGCAGAGGTGTGGCCTTGAGAATCGCCGCGACATGGGCTTTGTTTTCGCGCCAGTCGCCCTTGTACACAAAGGGCGGCAGAATCATCAGGCCCGAGCAGCCGACAGCGTGCGCGGCGTGCGCCAGCTCCACAGCTTCAGCGGTTGAAAGCGACGAGACCGTTCCGACCACGGGGGCCTTCCCGGCTACGGCGGCAATCACGGTCTTGAGGACGTCAACCTTCTCATTGAAGCTGAGTGTGGCGCCCTCGCCCAATGAACCAAGGCAGATGACGCCCGTACAGCCGTTCTCGACGAGCCATTGCGCATGGCGTGCAACGGTGGCGTGATCGACCGAGAGATCGGGGTTGAAAGCGGTGGTCATAGCGGGCATAACGCCGGTCCAATTCATAACTCCTCCCGGGTTGCGTAAGTGGATGCTGCGGCCTGCGCGAAGCGCATGGGCAGATAAGGTTCAGGTGCGATGACAGGCTTCTTGCCGGTGAAGGCGTCGGCCAGCAGTTCGGCAGTGGCCAGCGCAGTGGTGATGCCCAGGCCTTCATGACCGGTGGCAAGCCAGAGCGTGGAGTCGCCCGAAACAGGACCGATGAGCGGCAGCTTGTCGGGCGTGGCGGCGCGAAAGCCTGTCCAGACGCGAATGAGATTGAGGTCGCCGATGGCGGGCATATAGACGGCGGCGCGGGCCAGCATTTTGCCGAGGATCTGGTGGTCGATGGCGGTATCTTCAGCACCGTACTGACGCGAGGAACCAATCAGCACCTGGCCGGTGGGGCGCGGCTGCACGTTGAACGCAACCGAGTCAGTTGCGGAGCTGTGCGCGCTCTTCAGGTAGCCCAGCTCGACCAGTTGATGATGAACGAAGCCGGGATAGCGATCGGTGATAACCAGATGCCCTTTGCGTTTTCGCACCGGCAACTCGGGCATGAGGTCAGTGGCGTAGGCGCCCAGGGCGTGAATCAGCCGGTTCGCGCGGATTTCGGTTTCATCGTCGAGCACGATGCGGCCGTTGCCCACGGCTTTCACCGCCCGGCCGACGATGAGGTGCGCGCCCAGCTTTTCAGCGCGCCGCGCCAGCTCGAGTGCCGCAACCGGCGGATAGACGACGGAATCTTCCTGAACCAGGAGTCCGCCGGCGAGCCCGTCGGCGAGATTCGGCTCTTCGATCTTCAATTGGCTGGCGCTGAGCAGGCGGCAGGGAACGCTTCGCGCGGAGTACCAGGCATGTTTACGCTCGGCGGCATCCATCTCTTCGCTGTCGGCTGCAATCCACAACGTGCCCGCCTGCATGTATTCCGCCGCGCTAGGAAGATCAAGCGCACGCCATAGCTGTTGCGAGTATCGTGTGAGCGCAAATTGCGCCTCAGAGTCGTCCATGACGACAATGTGGCCCATTCCGGCCGCAGTAGCGCCGCTGCCCAGCACGTCGCGCTCAACCAGCGCGACACTGAGGCCCTGCTTTGCGCAGGCCAGGGCGCACGCGCAGCCAACAATGCCGCCCCCGGCAATGGCGACGTCGCAGTGCATCGTCGCGCTCACAGCACCTTTCCGTTGTGGAGGGTGATTCCTTTGCGGAACGGGTCGTTGGCCTGGAAGATGAGCGACGCTGCAGAGGTGACGTACGCCGAGCCAGTGATGAATGGCAAAATGCGGCTCCCGTCGAGCTCGACATGGCCGGTCAGGACGCTGTCGAGAATGCCTTCCTGGCGCCACAACTGGCCGGGCGCAAGTTTGCCATCGGCGACAAGGCAGGCCATTTTGGCGCTGGTTCCTGTGCCGCAGGGCGAACGATCGTAGGCCTTGCCCGGGCATAGGACGAAGTTGCGGCCTTGATTTGCGGGATTGTGCGCGGCGGTGAAGAGCTCGATGTGGTCGATCTCCGCTCCATTGGCGCCGGTGATGCCATTTGCCGCGAGCGCATGTCGCACTTGCCAGGTGAAGGCCGTCAACTGTTCTTCGTACTCCAGGCTCAGGGTAAATGGATGTTCATCAATGAGGAAAAACCAGTTGCCGCCCCAGGCCACGTCGCCGTGAATCACGCCGTATCCCGGCAGCTCGACGGGTACGCGCTCGCGATAACGGTAGGCCTCAACATTCGACACCGTCACTTCGTTTTTCTCATCCAGGGCGATGGCGACTTCGCCGACGGGAGTCTCAATAAGGTGTTTGCCGGGGCCGATTCTGCCCAGATACGAAAGGGTTGCGGCAACGCCGATCACGCCGTGACCGCACATTCCCAGGTATCCTGCGTTATTGAAAAAGATGACGGCTGCCGCAGCGGCGGGGTCGACAGGCTCAAGCAGCAGAGCGCCCACCAGCACCTCAGAGCCACGGGGTTCGCAGAGGATGGCGCGGCGGTAGACGTCGTGGTGAGCGCGCAGCTTTTCGAGGCGTTCGGCGATGGGGCCAGTGCCGAGATGGGGCCCGCCTGAGAGCACACAGCGAGTCGGTTCGCCGGCGGTATGCGAGTCAATGACCTCGATACGTAAAGGCAAAGCAGTATTAGGCATAATAATGTCTACAAAATTGCATACGTTAGGAGGATTTTACCCCCAAACGGCGATGGCGTCACAGCCCAACGGCACAAAACTGAGAAAATCACATTCCACAGTGATATCTCTACCGGACGCAAACAACGAATCAGGGCGGGAGCGCGCCGAACAGTTCTCAAATTCAAGAGAGCTGATGCGCGCTCCATCGCCGATGGAGGAGGCCGGACTGGCGTCAGAAGCAGAGACGCCAGGCGGTCTTACGAGTCGATGCGCCGCAGGTAGACCGAGTAGCGCTCGTCCATGATCTGGTTCAGCGGAACCAGTGTGTGCGTTGGCCCGTGGCCCCTGGTGTGGAAGCGCAGGGAATAGAGCGGCGAGGCTTCAGTCTGTTCGAACCATACCTCATCTGTGCCTGGCGATGCCGGCGCAGGCGCTTCGCCGTCTTCCCCGCGATGCATGCGGTGGCGCAGGTCGATGGCCGGCATTGGATAACCGTCGTCGAACCCGCTTGGGCCGCTGCCGCCGTAGATCATCGAGGTGGTGAGGCCGTCGGTGCCCAGCAGAGCTGCAAGCACGAGCGGCCCGTACATCGCCGCCTGAACAGCCTTGTCGTCGGGCGCGGTGTCGATGTGGAGCGTGAGCGGTATCTCAACCGTGACGACGTCGCCGGTTTTCCAGTCGCGGTCGAGCGTGAGGTAGGTTGAAGGAGCGGCTGTGACGGCTTGCTGCGTGCCGTTTACGTTGACGGTGACGCTCTTGGTGGCCCAGTAGGGAACGCGGATTTTGAGCGCCGTGCGGCTCGAGGGAGCAGCATCGATTTTCAAAGTGATGCGGTCATCCTGAGGAAACTTCGTGGTGAGCCGCAGCTTGAGGCCCTTCTCCTTCCAGTCGAGCGTGGAGGGGATGAAGAGGTTGACGAAGAGCGATGAGTCGTCGTGGAAGTAGATGGAGTCAGTGAGCTTGGAGTATTCTTCGCATCCTGTGCCGGTGCAGCACCAGAAGGCATCGAAGGGCGTGCCGAAGGTTTTGTACATGCCGGGCTGCAGCGAAACGTAGTACATGAGCATGCCGTTGCGGTCCTGGGTGCCGTAACGCACGTTCATCAGCAGGCGCTCGTAGTAGTCAAAGAACTTCGGGTCAGGGTTCCGGCCATAAAGATGGCGCGTGAGCTTGAGCATGTTGTAGGAGCAGCAACACTCCTCAGCCGCGGGCCCGAGTTGCGATGCAATCGCATCGGCCGGGTGCCACATCTCGCCGTTGCTGGTGCCGCCTGTGCAGTAGGCGTGGTGCTCGGTGACGATGCGATAAAAGTTTTCGCTGATCTGGCGATAGCGGTCGTCGGCCGTGAGCTCGTAGCCGCGGGCAGCGCCGATAACCTTGGGGATATTGGTATTGGCGTGGTTGCCGTCGAGCTTGTCGTCACCGGCTACGAGGGGATCGAAGATGCGGTGATGCTCGAAGCGATAGGCGAGGTCGCGGTATTTTGTGTTGCCGGTGATGGCGTAGAGATTGAAGGACGCCTCCATCATGCCGCCCTGCTCGACCAGCAACACGTGCTGCCAGTCATCGTCGCTGAAGGTCGCCGAGTAGGCCGCGGCCCATTCGGCCATGCGGAGGGCCATATCGAGCGCCTGCTGGTTGCCGGCGTGTTCATACATGTCGATCAGGCCGGCAAGAATCTTGTGATAGGTGTAGAAGGGCGCCCAGACTCTCTGGTGCTTGCGCAGGCGATCGAAGAGCTCAACGGGAAATGCGCTCAAGTAGCCGTCTTTCTGTTGGCACTCGGCAAGCATGGCAACCAGATCGTTAGCCTTGGCTCGAATGACATTGTCGCCGGTGCTTGCGTGCATCAACGCGCACGAGGAGAGATAGTGGCCGACATAGTGGCCGCGCAGCTCGCAGTCGGGAGCCTCCCATCCGCCGAGAGGGTCGGCATCGGAGGCGATGCCGGCAGTGACGCGGAAGTTATGCGCCAGGCGCTCGTTGGGCAGGGAGTAGAGATAACTGCGATTCAGCTCCATTGTGTCTTTCCAAAAGCTGGGCAACAGGCGCACATCGGGCATGGGGAATGGCTGAGCCTTCCACTGTACCTTGGCTACTTTCGCATGCGTCAGATTCTGATTAGCGGTGTCTTCAGCGCCGTTTAAGCCTGTGGCGGGCTCGCCAGAGGTTGCGCTGAAGGCGGTTGCGGGGGCGGCCAAAAACGCAGCCGCGCCAGCGGCAGCAGCTCCGCCAAGGAATTTTCTGCGATCAAATCCGCGATTCATTTTTTCACCTCATGTGTCCGCTAGTGTGCCGGAGAAGGGAAGCCCTCAGGGATGGTTCGGGTGATCCCCGTAGAACTTCCAGTTTGTCTTGAAGTCGCGAGCCAGCTTCTGATTTTCGAGGTCGGCCCGCAGCAGTTCGATCGGCATGTTGTTCACATGCAGGATTGCGTCGTGGAATTCGCGATCGGTCATTCTGCCGCTGCCCACCAGTTCCCGATGCATGGCGCGGAATTGGAGCGCGCCAAGCAGGTACGCGCTCTGGTAGAGCGGGCCGACCGAGCCGTCAAACGAGCGCCGCACCTCGGCTGCAGCATTTTCAGGTTCGAAGTCGACGTTGTCAATGAGGTACTGCACGCATTGCTGAGGCGTCCAGCGGCCGAGGTGAAAGTTCATGGTGAAGATGACGCGAGCCGAGCGGTGCATGCGCCACACCAGCGCGCCGACGCGCTCCTCGGGAGTCTGGTCGAATCCTTTGTCCCAATAGAGCATCTCCCACCAGAAGGCGTTGCCCTCGGTCCAGAAGGGCGTGTCAAAGATGCCGCGATAGGTACGATAGCGCTCCTGCATGTAGAACTGCAAAAAGTGGCCGGGGATCATTTCGTGGAAGGCAGTCGCCCGCGCGAAGGGAATGTTGTTGCCGCGCATGCTCATCTCGCGCTGCTCGTAGGTCATGGTGTCGGTGGGATAAGAGACGCTGATCTCGTCGCCGCCCGTGAAGAAGGGATTCACGAGCTGGCGCTCGGGGGTCATCATGATCATGCGCCAGGTTTCGTCGGCGAGCGGAGGAACGGTAACGAGATTGTTTTTCCTGGCAAAGTCGCTGCCTTCAACCACCAGCTTGCGGATGAGATCGGGCTGCTCGCCGGGCGGAACGTGCATCTGCTTCACTTTTTCAACGGCCGCGTGCCAGTCGTCACCGAAGCCCATCTCGTGCGAGGCCTTGAGCATCTCTTTCATGCACCAGTCGTATTCAGTCTGGGCGATGGCGATGAGCTCCTCAGGGGTGTAGGGGATCATGTCGTCGGCGAGCTCATTCAGTAACGCGTCGCGGCCAACCGGATCGCCGATAATGGCTGTTTTGTCGCCGGGCGCGATGCCCGCGACCTTTTCCCTGAGAAATGCGGCGTAGTCCTTGAGAGACTCCTGTGCCGCCTTGTAAGGCACCTCGATCCACCAGGTGAAATCGGGATCGTAGCCGTCGTATTGCTCGAACCATTTGTGCAGATTTTCGCTGAGCTGCTCAGTGGTGAGCGCGGCGCGGTTGGCGATGACGGGATCGATCTTCGGCTTTTGGCTTGCGTCTGTGTGCGCTCCGCCTTGAATGGTTGCCTCGAGCTGCTCGCGGCTGGCCTTGATCTGCTTCACCATCTCGGTGAGCGCCTTCGCGTCCTGCTCCGCATCGGGATGCTGCATCAGCCGCTTTTTCTCCATCAAATCTTCAATGGTTGGGGCGAAGGGCAGCAGCGGACTCATCTCATCGAACTGGTTTTTTCGCAAGGTGAGGTGATGTTCGCCTGAGACTATGAAGTGGCGCAGAAGGAGATAGTCGACCTGATCGTCGTGCGAGAGCGCATCGAAGTTGATGGTGGCCAGATTGGCCTCGGTCTCGGAGTAGAACTTCTGGAGCCTCTCTCTGCGGGCCGGAGAGATGAGCACAGTGTAGGTGCCGTCGATGGATTCGAGATCGGCTGAGAACTCCTGAATGATCTGCGGCATCCGGGGTTGCGGCCCGGACTGTGCGTCGGCACAGGCGCCACTCAGAATGCAGGCAACGGCGGCCAGACATCCGAAGGCGCACGCCATCCGCCGGAACATTCCCATGGATCCCTCCATTTCAGGTAGGCAGGCACAGATTCGCGATAGGGACGGTCATCGGTTCCGGCCCCGGCGCATCGATTGAGTTATACAACAACAGCGAATTGTATACAACATCGTATTTTAGTGGATCGAGAATTGCCCCGGCTCGGCCGGAGAGCGGCTAAGTTTTGAGAGCTTTGTGGCGGCGGGAGGGTTAAAAGCGTGTGAGAAAGGTTCTCCGGAAGCGGTGATATACAAAATTGTACGCAATGACCAAATCGGACTATCATCGCTGCTATACCCGCGACGAGTCTGCCGGAATGGCGGCGAAGCTGGAGGAAACGTTGGCTCACGTACAGGTATCCCTCACCGTGAATGGCAAGGAAATGCAGGTAGCCGCGGGAACCAGCGTGGCTGCGGCGATGATGATGGCCAGCGAGCCGTGCCGGTTTTCAGTGGAGGGTGAGGCGCGCGCATCGCTCTGCGGCATGGGCATCTGCATGGAGTGCAGGGTTACGGTGAACGGCGTGCCGCATCGGCGCAGTTGCCAGTTGATCTGCGCCGCCGGTATGGAGGTTGTGTCGGGATGAGCGCGCGCTTCGATGTGGTCGTGGTGGGAGCGGGGCCGGGAGGCATTGCCGCGGCAGCCGTGGCGGCTGAGGCCGGTAAGCGCGTTTGCCTGCTGGATGCAAATCCTGCGTCTGGTGGCCAGATCTGGCGAGGGATAAGCGCGCAGAATGCGAAGTCGTATCCTCATGGAGCAAAATTTGCTGCGTGGAAGTCGCGACTCGATGCGTCAGGGTGCGAGATTTGGCCGGGGTGGCAGGCCGTGGATCTCGTCGCGCTGCGACGGCTGCGCGTAGAGTCGGAGGCTGGGAGCCGTGACGTCGAGTTTGAGCAGCTGATTCTGGCGACGGGCGCGCGGGAGCGGTTTTTGCCCTTCCCCGGGTGGACGATGCCCGGCGTGATGGGAGTTGGCGGAGCGCAGGCGCTGGTGAAATCGGGCCTCGACCCGCGCGGCAAGCGGGTCATTGTGGCCGGAACCGGTCCGCTGCTGCTGGCGGTGGCCGCGGGGCTTGCGAGCGCCGGCGCCAAGATTGAAGGCATCTTTGAGCAGGCGCCATTGGCGCGGCTGGCGCGCTTCGGCATGTTTACGATGTTTGCGCAGCCCGGCAAAGTGATGGAGGGAACGCGCTACCGGCTGCGCACGTTCGCCGTGCCGTACCATTTGAATTCGTGGGTAAGGCAGGCGCAAGGGAACGGACGAGTTGAACGCGTGTGGGTAAGCATCGACGGCAAAGAAAGCGCGATTGACTGCGACTGGCTGGCTTGCGGGTTCCATCTTGTGCCGAATCTCGAATTGCCGCGGCTGCTTGGTTGCAATATTCGAGCGGGCTGCGTGACTGTGGATGACATGCAGCAAAGCTCGGTGCCGGGCGTGGCATGTGTGGGCGAACTGACGGGAATTGGGGGCCTCGAGAAGGCGCTTATTGAAGGTGAGATTGCCGGATGGGCCGCCGCGGGCAACCCAACGCGGGCAATGGCGCTGAACGGGCAACGAAGAAAGCAGCGGGAGTTCGCGCTCCAACTTGATCGGACCTTCGATCTGCGCGCCGGGTTGCGCCGCTTGCCCATGGCGCCCACTGTTGTTTGCCGCTGCGAAGACGTGACGCACAATGCACTGGCTGGTTGCGCAGGCTGGCGTGAGGCAAAGCTGCACACACGGTGCGGCATGGGTGCTTGCCAGGGGCGCATCTGCGGTGGCGCGACGGAGTTTCTCTACGGGTGGGGGCCGGCAGACTCGAGGCCCCCGGTTTATCCAGTGCGGGTTTCAACGCTGGCTGCGGAGATCGATGCTGCCGGTATAGCAAGCCGCTGACGGCGCGACGCGCTCCTTGCGTACCGCTTCGGCGTGATTACCTATCGAAAGGAATACTCGCGATGCAACCACGCCAGTTGAAAAGGAGAGGCTTTTTGTCCTCACGATGCCGGGTGCTCAAGAGATTTCTCGTTGCCGGTTTTCTTGTCGCGGGATGGCTGTCGGCGGCAGCGGGCGCGCAGCTTACTCCGGCCGACTACGAGCGCGCGCTCAATATACAGGAGAAATATCGGGGGCTGGTGCAACATATACCCGATCAAGTGGAGTGGATCGAGGGGACCGATCGCTTCATTTATCGGCGGACGATCTCAGGTGGGCACGAGTTCGTTGCAGTTGATGCCGAAACGCAGTCGATAAAGCCGGCGTTCGACCACGCGCGTCTGGCAGGCGTGCTGAGTAAAGCCCTGGGAGAGGAGATCAAGCCCGAGGCGCTGCCGTTTGAGGGGCTGCACCTGGAAGAACGCGGAACAGCAATCAAATTCGTGCACGCGCACGCCCTCTGGCGTTGCGATTTGACGGCGTACGCCTGCGAAAAGCTGCCGCGGCCCGAGGATTTTTCAGAAGACGATGACGGAGGCTACGATTCGACTCCAAAAGCCGTCAACGGCGCAGCGCATGGTGTGGCCTCTCCCGATGGCAAATGGCTGGCCTTTGTTGAGAGCTACAACATCGCGATACGCCCGGCAAACGTAAAGCCGGAAGAAGCGAAAAAACAAACTGCCGTGCTGAGCGGGGATGGCTCGGAGGACAATTATTACGCAGTCGAAACGCTTGCATGGTCTCCTGATTCAAAGCACCTGGCGGCTTATCGCATCAGGCCGGGTTACCGGCGCTTGATTCACTACGTTGAGTCCTCGCCCGCCGATCAGCTTCAGCCCGAGACTGAAACGATGGTCTACCCCAAGCCCGGAGATGTGCTGGCGCTGTATCAGCCGGCACTATTTCAGATCGACGCGAAACAGGAAGTCCCGATCGATAACGCCCTGTTCCCCAATCCTTACGAGATGTTGGAGTTCAGGTGGTGGAAAGACTCGCGCGGCTTTACGTTTGAGTACAACCAGCGCGGCCACCAGGTTTATCGCGTGATTGAGGTGGATGCGGCAAGCGGCAAGGCGCGCGCGCTGATTGAGGAGACGAGCGAGACCTTTATCAACTACGAGCCGCTGACGCGCGACCAATACGATCACGGCAAGTACTATCGCCACGATATCGACGACGGCAAAGAGATTGTATGGGCCTCAGAGCGCGACGGCTGGGAGCATCTGTATCTCTTCAACGGGCAGACGGGCGCGCTGGAGCGGCAGATCACGCACGGTGAATGGGTGGTGCGCGCGGTGGGTCGCGTGGATGATGCCAGCCACGAGATTTACTTCGAAGCCAGCGGCATGAATCCCGGTGAAGACCCTTACTACGTGCACGGGTACAAGATTGCCTTTGACGGCACGGGTCTGACTCCGCTCAGTCCGGCGGAGGCCGATCACACGCTGGAGTTTTCTGAGGACGGGAAGTACTACGTGGACACGTATTCGCGTCTCGATCTGCCGCCGGTAATGGAGTTGCACCGCGCCGCGGACGCCAGCCTGGTGATGACGGTGGACAAAGCTGACGATTCCCAGTTGGTGGCGGAGGGCTGGAAGCCGGCAGAGCCTTTTCACGCGGCGGGTCGCGACGGCAAGACCGAAATCTGGGGCGTGATTTACCGGCCGGCCAACTTCGATCCGCAGAAAAAGTGCCCGGTGGTCGAGGACATCTATGCAGGGCCGCAGGGCTCGTTTGTGCCCAAGAGCTTTAGCACGCGCGTTGAGCCGCTCACACAATTGGGATTCGTCGTGGTGCAGATTGACGGCATGGGCACCAACAACCGCTCGCGCGCATTCCATGATGTGGCGTGGCGCAATTTGAAAGACGCGGGACTCGAGGACAGGATTTTGTGGCACAAGGCCGTGGCGGCCAAATACCCGTGGTACGACATCTCGAAGGGCGTTGGCATCTTTGGAACTTCTGCCGGTGGACAAAGCGCCATGGGGGCGTTGCTGTTTCATCCCGAGTTCTACAAGGTTGCGGTAGCCAATTCAGGAAGCCACGACAACCGGATGGACAAGATCTGGTGGAACGAGCAGTGGATGGGCTGGCCGGTGGGGCCGTGGTACTCCGAGTCGTCGAATGTCGACAATGCCTGGCGACTGAAGGGCAAATTGTTGCTGGTGATGGGCGAGATGGACAAGAACGTCGATCCGTCCACGACGCTCCAGGTGGTGGATCGGCTGATCAAGGCGGGCAAGGATTTCGATTTTCTCGAGGTGCCCGGTGGCCGGCATGGGGCGGGAGGCCGCTACGGAGAACGCCGGTTGATGGACTTTTTTGTGCGCAATCTGATGGGCCAGCCGACACCGAACTGGAACCAAGAGGTTGGTTCCCCGCATCAATAAGCCAATGACAAATCAACGACATAGCGCGGATGCATATATTGCTTCCGGTCTTTCTGCCTTGCCAACGCCTAACGCGGCGCGAACTCCTGGGGGAGGACCAAGAAAAGACTGTCAATAAAAAATCTCTTGCGTTAAATACAAAAGTGAATACATAATTTCATCCCATGAATCTTCTGAGAATGCGTTTTCTTAAAACGTGGAGAATCGAGGCGCCCGGCGCTCGGAACGAATCGCTAAGCATCTCTATCGCAGAGGCTTCCTGAGAATACCTCGTTATTGGAATGAGCGGTCAATTCGCGGAGGACAGAAAATGGCCAGGCAAAGACTTTTGCAGACGCCGAGCTCGATTGGTGGTCGGACTGAAGCCACGGCGAAAAACAAACAGAAATCGAAAGAGATCTATGGAGGTGGATTCATGACGCTAAAGGAACACATTGTTCGGATTACAGGCACAATCGTTGCCTTCGGGATTCTAGCCGCGGTCTCGACGTCTCCCATAGCCAGGGCGCAGGACATGTCGACCGGTGCGTTGAACGTCACCGTGGTGGATACTAGCGGGGCCGTCGTGAATGGGGCTCAGCTCGAGTTGAAGGATATCGAAACGAATGACGTTCACACGGCGACAACGACCGTGGTAGGTAACGCGGTCCTGTCCTTTCTCAACCCCGCGCACTACACCCTGACGGTCAGCAAAGAAGGGTTCGGCACCAAGGTCTATCCATCTGTCACTATCCAGACCAATCAGGTGACTGATCTTAAAGTCACGCTCGTTGTTGGTATCGCCACGCAAACCGTGTCGGTTTCCGGCGACTCCACTCCGCTTCTCGATACCACGCAAAACACACTTTCCACGACCATCGATCTAAAGGAGATTAACGATCTGCCGATAAGCGGCCGCGATTTGTTTCCGCTGGCCTTCCTGGTTGCAGGAGCCGTAGGCGACAACTTCAACAACCTTCCTGGCGGTGGTGTAGACGTTAGCTCCAATGGCTTCTCAGACATCACAAATCGCAATAAAAGCAGCGGCTTCGATTACAACCCGCCGGTCGTCACCAATCGCCTTGAAGATGTGCAGGAAATGACAGTGCAGACAGGAGAACTGGATGCCAGCCAGGGCGGCACCGCCGCTATGAACATTGACTTCCTGACCAAGCGTGGCACCAACAAGTTTCACGGCCAGTTGTATGAGGATTACCGCAGCGATTGGTTGAACGCCAATAGCTGGTATAACAACGACGTAGGCCAACGGCGCGGGTTTCTCCTCGAAAACGATTTCGGGGGAAGCGTCGGCGGGCCGCTTCTCAAAGACAAGCTGTTCTTCTTCGCCAGCCTTTCGAATTTCCGCCAACCATTCACCTCCACAGCCGTCACTCCGGTGGGCACTCCCCTGGCTCTCTCCGGCATTTATTCGTACTATCCCACCAACTCCAACACGCCGGTAACCGACAACGTGTTACAAGCCGGCGCGAGTGCCGGCTGTTCGAACTGTCCCGGCACCATCAATTCATTGATTGCAACAGACATCGCAAACATAGAGTCCACTTATCAACTGGCCGGCGCCACCTTGAGCCCCGTGGATATCAACCACGAGAACCTGAACTTTATCAACAAGGGATCGGTAATTCAGAAATACCCCACACTGCGGCTCGACTATAACCTGAGCCAGAAGTTCCGTTTTACCGGATCAGCGAGTGCGAGTAATTTTTACAATATCAATCAATACGCCGCCCCGTACCCCGGCCCACTCTATGCCAACCAGGCCTACAGCAACGTGGAAAGAAACTACCAGGTCGTCACCGGCTTCGACTGGGATATCAAGTCGAATCTCGTAAACGCCTTCCGGGTGGGATATCTCTACGCGGGTTTCACCTATAACTCGCAGGGAATAGGGACGCCTACCGCCAACATGGTCCAGCAGGGCGACCTGCAGTTTGGCTTCGGCTTGAATAGCGGAGTCAACGGCTTCGCAAGCCTGAAAGGGGGATCCCTGTATCCGGTCCTCAGCGTGAAGGACGATTTCACCTGGCAGCATGGCAAGCACACCCTGGCGTTCGGCGTTGAGAGCGCCACCGAGATCGATCACTACTACAACAACCAGTTTGTGCCCTATATCGGCGTGAACGGCATTTCATACGGAGATCCCGTCACCAATGCGTTGACAAACTCGCTTTCTCCCAATGCGCCGGCTTCCGCGGTAGGGGATGTGCAAGGGCTTTACGCAACCCTGACCGGACGCATGACATATTACAGCCTTGGCGAGTTCGTCAATGCTAAGACCAAGCAATTTCAGCCGGGAATTTCATTCGATCTGCATGAGCGGCTCAACCAAACCGCGCTGTTCATCGAGGATTCCTATAAGTTGAGGCCCACGCTTACATTGAACCTTGGGCTGCGTTGGGACTTCACCGGCGCGTCAAAAGACGAAACCGGATTCTATACTCACCCCACGATGCAGGATTTGTGGGGTCCCACGGAAGTGGGTCAGATATTCCAGCCGGGGACACTGGGCGGCGACCCGAATCCAGTGGAAGGTCCCCATGCAGAGGGCTACAACCCCACCTATGTGCATCCAGAGCCGAATATCGGAGTCGCCTGGAATCCCCAGGAAAAGCGGGACACCTTGCTGGGCAGGCTTCTCGGCAATGGGGTAACCGTCATCCGCGCCAGCTATACGTTCAAGAACTACACCGAGGGAGCGCAGAACTTCTGGAACTTCGGTTCCAACAACGGCGCCAATTTCAATACTTACTATTACGCCTATCCTGAGGCCCCTGTCAGCGGCACTCCCGCCCCGGGGTTCTATAACGCCGGCTCCGTCAACCTGGGTGGCACCCTGCCGGCGCTCACGTCAACGTCGCCTTCACCCTTTCAATCTGTGATTCCGGAATCGTACCAGTCGTTCAGTGGCACCGGCTATCTCACCTTCGATCCCAACATCAAGCAGCCTTATGTCGAATCCTGGCAGGTGGGCATTCAGCGCCAGCTCAGCCCCAACAACGTGCTTGAGTTGCGCTATGTTGGCAACGTCTCAAAAGATCAATGGCTGGGGGTCAATTACAACGAGGTCAATATCTTTGAGAACGGGTTCCTGAAGGATTTCACTGCGGCGCAAGCAAACCTGGCTGCCTCCGGAGGAGCCACATTCCAGGGAACTCAACCGACGCCGATTTTTGACGAAGCCTTTGCTGCCACGGGAGCGGCTGGGAACTACACCAACGGCCAGTTCATTACCTGGCTGCAACAGGGGCAGGCCGGCGCCTTTGCCAACGCCCTGGCGGGTAACGCCAGCTACCTTTGCTCTCTAATCTCCACTTTCACCGGATGCAACGTAGTTGGCCAGCCTGCCACCGGTACATATCCCATCAACTTCTTCCAGGTGAATCCGTACGCAGCGGGACAGGGAATATTCGAGATGACGAACAACGGATACTCCAACTACAACGCCCTGCAGGCAGACTTCCGCCAGAAGCTGAACCACGGCATGCAGTTCGACGCCAATTACACCTGGTCGCACTCGCTGGAGAATAACGTGCAGGGAAGCACGGCTCCGGGCTACTATGGGGGCGGTGGCAACAGCGCTGGTGGAAATGGCTACGCAGGCAACAGCGCCCCCGGCTATTACACCCTGCGCAACAAGCACCTGAACTATTTCCCCAGCTCATTCGACATTCGCCAGGTATTTCACCTCAGCGGAAGCTACGATCTTCCGTTCGGTCATGGCCAGCCGCTTTTCGCCGGGAACCGGATTGCAAATGTCGTAATCGGCGGATGGACCGTTGGAACGATCCTAACCCGGGAAACCGGAGATCCGCATCTCTTTTTAGGTGGAACCAGCACTGTGAACCAGAGCGATTCAGGAATCACCCTGAACGGGGTCACCGTCTCTCAGTTGCAGAAGCAGATCAGCGTTCGCCCGGGTCCTGCCGGAAGCGGCCTGAAGACCCTCTTCGATCCCAAATACATTTCCGCTGCGGGACAAGCCAACACCCAGTACATCAGTCCAAACTTCAACGCCGGACAATTCGGCACGCTGATGTGGCTGCACGACCCGAAGTGGATCAACACGGATATGGCGGTCACCAAGATGGTGCCGCTCCCCAGGGAGATGAATGTCACCCTCCAGGGTGCGTTCCTCAATGCCTTCAACCATGTGGCCTGGTCCGGCATGGATACGGGAGTCCAGGACTACACATTCGGCACCACGTCCAATACGGCCAACGGTCCGAGGAACATTGAAATCCGCGGCAATCTTCGGTTCTAGACGATCATAGGGTTGTGCGGTCATCGCTTGCCAATTAGTGGTGACCGCACGGCCGTTGCTGGCATCGGCGTAAGGCAACAATTGAACGCGGAGAAAGCCGGTATCCGGCTCGAGCGCGGTTCGCAGCCGGAGAGCGAAGCCGAATGGCAACTTCAACAACAAAGGACACCGGGACCTTGCGCAAACGCTCCGTGAAGGCAGAGCACGGAACCAGCGTGGGACGGGCTTTTCAGCAGATCCGCGATTTGATTGTTCACGGCAAGTTGGCGCCGGGTAGCTGGATTGTGGAGGGAGATCTTTGTGACCACCTGAATATGAGCCGGACGCCGGTGCGTGGCGCGCTGTATTTACTGCAGCGCGAGGGTTATGTGCTGGAGTTCCGCAACGGCAGCAAGTCGCGAATGACGGTTGCGCCGTTGACGAAAGAGGATGCGAACGAGCTGTACCCGATGATCGGGCGCATTGAAGGACTGGCCGGAAGGCGCACTGCCGCATTGCCGCAAGCAGAACGTGACGGGCTGGCCAGCCAACTGAAGGTGATCAACAAAAAGCTCGACAAGATTGCGCGCCAGCGCGGCTACGATGGGCCAGTGATCTTCGATCTCGATCACGAGTTTCACCGCCTGCTTGTGACTGCGGGCTCAGGCCCAAGATTGAAGGCGATGCATCGCGCCGTCGAACCGCAGACAGAGCGCTACTGGCGGCTGTATGCGAGCTCGATCGTCAACGAGCTGCATGTCTCAGTGAAGGAACATGAGGAGATTATTTCCGCGCTGCTTGAGGGCAATGCCGATCGGCTTGAGCGCGCGCTGTATGTGAACTGGGAGAATGGCTCCAGGCGGCTCGCTAACGTTATTGATATCTTTGGTGAGCGCGGCAACTGGTAAGTGGGACAACTGCGGACTCGCCAACTGAACTGATATGGATGGTTTCTTGAGACACCCGAACAAGACAGCGTGGTTATTGGCTGCTGGAACTATGGCAGCGTTGAGCACTCCAGCGATCTCGCAGTGGCATCCCGCTGGCCGCGATGCCAGGCTTGGCCACATGCTCGACCAGGGACTGGCAAGCTACCAGACGCCGGAGTTGGGTTTGCGCCTGGTGCAATCTTCGGGGACCGTGGCCGGGCTTGAGCCGAACGGCGGCAATGGATTCGATTTTGCTCCGTCGGAGTTGCTGGCCGCGCGCTCGACTGACGGGTACTACCATCTGGGTGATCTCGATCTGCGCCTGCGCGAAATGGGAACCAATGAGTGGCGGGGCTATTCGACCGCCCTCGCGCGCCAGCCGGTAAAGCCGCTGCCGTCCGCACCCGGTGAGCTGCGCAGAGACGATCTGCGACCGGCACTCCCCGCGGACTTTCCGCTGGAAGTGACGCGTAGCTGGGCCGTCGTGGACGGTAAGCTGGCGTTGCGCTTCACCTTGAGGAATCCTGGCAAAAAGGCGATTGAGATCGGCGCGTTGGGGATTCCGCTGATCTTCGACAACGTGCTGAGCGGCAAGAGCCTTGAGGAAGCGCATGCGGTTTGCAGCTTTTCTGATCCGTCAATCGCTCTCGACGGCGGATATGTGCAGGTGACGCGGCTCAACGGACACGGGCCCGCGCTGGTTGTGGTTCCTGACGGCAAGACACCGTTTGAGGCCTACAATCCGATTGGCGGTGAACATGGGGCGCGACACCAGGCGGAGCTGTTCCACGATCTGACGCCGCGCAGTATGACCTTCGAAGGTTTTTATGAATGGATGGTGGCCTCCGCGGCAAACCAGCAGAATGAATGGAAAAACGCCGAGCCGTGGAATCCGCCAACGAGCATCGTGTTGCAGCCTGGCCAGGAACGCACCGTGGGTTTGCGATTCCTGGTGGCCGATTCGATTGAGGCGATCGAAAAGACGCTGGCTGAGGCGCGCAGGCCGGTGGCCGTGGGCATTCCCGGATACATATTGCCGCAGGATGTCGATGCCTGTCTCTTTCTGGATTATGCGCAGCCGGTAAAAACCATTGTGGTGGAACCGGCGGGCGCCATCGAGATAAATGCCGACGGAAAAACACCGCACGGATGGCAGCGTTACGCGCTGCGCGGCAGGCAGTGGGGACGCGCGCGGCTGACCGTGACCTATGCCGATGGGCTGGTGGAAACGGTGCAGTACAAGGTCATCAAGCCTGAGACCGATGCAACTGATGACCTGGGTAATTTCCTATTCACAAAGCAATGGTTCGATCAAAAGGACGATCCTTTTCATCGTGCGCCGTCGGTGATGAGCTACGACCGCGAGGCGAATGCGATTGTGACCGAGGACAGCCGCGTGTGGATAGCTGGATTGAGCGATGAGGCCGGCGCGGGATCATGGCTGGCAGCCGTAATGAAAGAGTACGTGAGGCCCGACAAGCACCAGGTTGAACAACTCGAAGACTTTGTCGACAACGTGCTTTGGGGCGGAATCCAGTTCAAGGACGGGCCCCAGAAGTTCGGCGTGCGCAAGAGCCTCTTTTACTACCAGCCCGACAAGCTGCCGCCGGGTTACTACCGCAGCGATATGAACTGGCACTCGTGGGAGAGCTGGAGCCAGGAAGCCAGTGAAGACGTGGGGCGCTCCTTCAACTATCCGCATGTGGCGGCGGCGTACTGGGCGCTTTACCGGTTGGCTCGCGATCACCAGGGCCTGGTGACGCATCACGACTGGCGCTGGTATTTGACGCAGGCCTATGAAACCACGATGGCCATGACGCGCTATGCGCAAGATCTCGCACAGTTTGGTCAGATGGAAGGCGATGTGTTTGTGGCCGTACTCGACGATCTGCGCCGCGAGGGAATGACCGCAGAAGCTGCACAACTGGAAGCCGCGATGCGCGCACGGGCCGAGGCATGGCAAAAGTTAGCCTTCCCTTTCGGCAGCGAGATGCCGTGGGATTCGACCGGGCAGGAAGAGGTGTACGCCTGGACGCGCTACTTCGGGATGAATGACAAGGCCCAGATGACGCTGGATGCGATCAAGGGTTACATGCCGGCCATTCCCAACTGGGGCTACAACGGCAGCGCGCGCCGCTACTGGGATTTCCTGTATGGAGGCAAATACCCGCGGCTGGAGCGGCAGCTGCATCACTATGGATCGGGGATCAATGCGATTCCGGTACTGGACGCGTACCGGCGCGACCCTGGAGATCTTTATTTATTGCGCATCGGCTATGGCGGCACGATGGGCGCCATCAGCGGGATTGACCAGGAGGGATTCGCTTCGTCCGCGTTCCATAGTTACCCTGACATGATGAAGTTCGATCCGTATAGCGGTGACTACGGTCCGAACTTCTTTGGCCATGCGTGGAGCACGGCCACCTATCTGGCGAAGGATCCGGAGTTCGGCTGGCTGGCCTTCGGAGGCAATGTTGAAGTCTCAGATCGATCGGTGACCGTTGAGCCGCGCGATAGCCAACGGCAGCGTGTTTACCTTGCGCCACTCGGGCTTTGGCTCACGCTTGATAGCGGGCAGTTCCAGCGCGTGACTCTGAATGAGACAACGAATGAAGTGAAGATCACTCTCGCGCCCGGGGACGCATACACTTCGACAGCTCTGTTGCGCGTTGAGCAGCCGGCCAGGATTGCGGGCATTGGCACAATTGCGCCGCAAGACAAATATGAACAAGTGCGCGGGGCCTACGCGGTTCCATTGGGAAACAAGCCGGTGGTTGTTGGGCTGCGCAGTCAAGAGATTTGACAATCTCGCCGCCGTGCTTTCAGCCTGCCACGCTTTGGAGCTGGTGGTCGATGCCCAGCGAAGGATGGGGCCTCACGGTTTTGCAGTGGAGCACAATCTCGCCCACCTTGCGATTGAACAGGCTGACCACGAAGCCATTCGAGGCGGGATCTTTCCTGACCTCCGCGAAGGCGCTTGGGCGGGCGATCAGACCAAGTCCTTCATCCATCCCTTGTATTGCTCCAGACTCACCGTGGGAGTGAAGGCCAGGTAGTGGCTTCGGTGCGGGCCGATGCCATCCGTCGTCCACTTCAAGTGCCACATCTCATTGCTGGCCGGATGGGGCAGCGAACCGAGAGTCGCCTTGCCGTTGGGCTCAACGTCGAACGGCGCTTCCATCAACTTCGCCGAGTCTCCGGCGCGCACGATCTCCAGCCGGCCTCGCGCCGGCTTCAACGTGTCGTTGACCACCATCACCGGGTGGCTTCCCTGCGCTTCCTCGCAGCAGATGACCTGAACGTCGCGCTGCGCGCGCTCGAGATAGTGGAACGCCAGCTTCTTGTCAAAGTAGTAGTCCACCACAGCATCGGAGAGGATCGGCCAGCCGTCGCGAATATTCCACCACAGGATGCCCTGCTTTGTGCCCTTCTGCTGGCGGAAGAATTCAA